>Ga0209542_10013280_pt1 | contig 14237 bp, 14 predicted proteins | sample RifCSPhighO2_01_FD_184028 | JGI IMG/M metagenome (GOLD analysis project Ga0209542, IMG submission 184028) | Soil microbial communities from Rifle, Colorado - Rifle CSP2_plank highO2_0.1 (SPAdes) (version 2) | ecosystem: Environmental > Terrestrial > Deep subsurface > Rock core/Sediment ...
AGTCACAACAACACGGTATCTTGCTTCTCCGCGTTTTCCTATTTTTGATAATCTAATTACAACTGCCATAAAAGTATTGTATCATTTATTATCTTTTCTCTCAAGTGCGTTTTTAGCGGCAAGCGATTCTGCGATTTGCTTTGATTTTCCTATTCCAACGCCAGCGAGTGTCCCATTTATGTAAACTCCGACTTTGAATGTTTTGAGATGGGCAGGTCCCTGCTCCTCAATGACTTTGTATGTTGGAGAACTTCTTTTTTTTGCCTGAATCATTTCCTGTAAAATACTTTTAGGATCTTTAAAAGTTTTTTTCTTTATCAGTTCTTGAGTTTTACTGAGAAGAATTTTATTTAAAAAATCTTTTACGGCCTCTATTCCCTGATCCAGAAAAAGGGCTCCGACAAATGCCTCAAAGCTGTTTTCCAAAAGAGTTTCATTTTCCCGTCCCATAGATTCTTCTTCTCCTTTTGAGAGTTTGAGAAGTTTTCCCATTTCCAATTCGGAGGCAAGATTTGAAAGACTTTTTGTGTTTACCATAAGAGATCTGATGTTTGTAAGTGTTCCTTCGTCAAAATTTGTAAAGTTTTCAAAAAGATAGTTAGAAACTACGAAGGAAAGAATGCTGTCTCCCAGGAATTCCAGCCGTTCATTGGAAGAGACCTTTTGCTTTGCTTCATTAAGATATGACCTATGGGTAAATGCTTCTTCAAAAAGTTTTTGGTTTTTTAGTTTTGGAAGTCTATAGTCCTGAGACTTAGTCGAAGGATTCATAGTTTAATATTACCTAATGCGCCGTTTATGAAAGCCGGACTTGAGTCTCCTCCATATTCTTTAGCAAGTTCAATAGCCTCATCAATAATTACCTTTGGGGGTTGCTTTTTCTCAACCAAGAGTTCATAGACTGCTAGCCTTAGTATTGCCAAATCAGTTTTATTTATTTTATCTATAGGAAATTCAGGTGCCGCAACAGCAATTTTTTTGTCTATAAAGGGAACATGTTCTAGGATTTTTTTTGTGTCTGGGCTTACTTTTTGTTTATGAAAATCTACCATGAATAATTCCTCAACGAGCCTCTCTCTTTTTTTATGTCGGGGATCCAAAGGGGTTTTCATATGATGTTACGCTGGGTTTTGTTTATCCGTTTTATCTTTTTTGGTTTTGATAGCTATAACTCTCTTTCCTTCATAATATCCGCATTTTTTGCAGACCATATGAGGAAGGGTTACCTGTTTGCAATTTGAGCACACCATGAATTTTGGGTTCGTAAGATGAATGCTTGCCCTTCTTTTTCCTTTTCTTCCTTTCGAATGTCTTCGTTTTGGTTCCTGCGGCATATATACTCCTCTTAGTTAATTATACAAATTATAATGGTTTACCCATAATGTATAATACCCGAGCCTTTAAAGACTAGTGGTATATGTATTCTACTAAATTTTTCTCTTTTAGGCAATAGGAACAAGTTGTTTAATCCCGGGAGATTTGCTTGTTGGTCATTACACCTTTAAGTTTTGTCAACAATAATGGATATTTTTTGAGGTCTGGAAATATTTTCTGTGCTTCTTTTTTTGTTTTTTCGATAAGAGAGAAATCAGAAAACGACGCAATTCTTAAACCTTTTCTTCCATGCTGTGAAATTCCATAGATTTCTCCCGGTCCTCTGAGTCTCAGATCCAGTTCAGCCAACTCTGCACCGATATTTGATGTCTCCATGGCTTTTAATCTTTTTTTTGTTTGTTCGCTTTTAGATTCAGTGAAGAGAAGGCAATATGACTGTTTGTCTCCCCTTCCCACGCGTCCTCTCAGTTGATGAAGCTGGGAGAGCCCAAATCTGTCTGCTCCCTCGATAAGAATAATGGTTGCGTTCGCAATATCAATCCCAACCTCAACAACAGGTGTTGCAACAAGAATGTCTGTTTTTTTATCCCTGAAATCCTGAAGAACTTTATCTTTTTCTTTTGCTTTAAGTTTGCCATGCAAAAGGCCAAGCTTTAGATCTTTGAAAACATTCTTTTTCAACCGTTCATATTCAATGCTTGCGGCTTTTATAGTCTGCATGGTTTCAGATTCTTCTATGAAAGGACAAATAATAAATGCCTGACTTTTGGTTTCCTTAATCTGTTTTTTTATCCATTCGTATGCAGCATTTCTTTTTTCCACCCCAACAAGCCAGGTTTTAATATATTTTCTGCCTTTTGGCATTTCATCAAGAATTGATAAATCCAAATCTCCATACATAGTTAAAGCAATAGTTCTTGGGATTGGAGTTGCAGTCATTGTAAGTAGATGTGGATTTTTGCCTTTTTGTCGTATAATTCCCCTTTGCTCTACTCCAAATCTCTGTTGCTCATCTATTACAACAAGTCCCAGTTTATTGAAATTGATATTTTTTGACAAAACTGCGTGAGTTCCAACCAGTACATCAAATTTTTTATTTTTTATTTTACTATTTCCGGTTGACAGCTCTATCTTTATTCCAAAAGGAGAAAGTAAATCAGAGATAGTTTTGTAATGCTGATTTGCTAGAATTTCAGTTGGAGCCATGAGAACAGATTGGAATCCATTCAAAAAACTAACAAACATTGCAATTGCCGATACCACTGTTTTACCGCTTCCGACGTCTCCTTCCAAAAGCCTGTTCATGGGTTTTTTTGAAGCCAGATCCTTAAATATCTCCCCCACCACTCTTTTTTGGGCGTTAGTCAATGTAAAGGGTAATTTTTTCCAGAATTCCTCTATCTCTTTTTTATGCTTACTAATTAAATAAGGATTGCTTTGAAATTTCTTTTCCCAAATAAACTTTCTTTGTATGGATGAGAGGTGAAGTAGGAATAATTCGTCAAAGGCAAGCCTTTGCTTTGCTTTATCAACATTTTCCAATGATTTTGGAAAATGAATTTGATCAAGTGCCTTTTGAAAATCAATCAAATCATTATTTTTTACGATTGAGTAAGGTAAATACTCGTTCAAAGTTTGTTTGTTATTTTGTAGGATTTTATATGTCTGACGCCTTAACCATTTAGACGATATTCCCCTAGTTTCTGGATAAACAGGAACTAGGCGGCCGGTATGAATAGTTGGAGAGCTATTGAAAAATTCGTACTCAGGAGACTGAAGAATGATTTTATGTAAATACCAATCTGCTTTTCCGGAGAAAGAAAGAAGATCGCCTTTTTTAATTACATTTATGAGATAAGGTTGGTTAAACCAAATTATGTCAATTGTTCCGGTTTCGTCCTGAACTTTTGCCTTTTGCAGTCTTTTCCAGCTTTTAGTAAACTCATTTTTTATTTCTATAACAGTTCCGTGAATAGTGACTATTTCTCCGGCTTGAACATTTCCTATTTTTGATATTAAAGAATAATCATCATACCGGAATGGAATGTGAAAAAGAAAATCGTAAAAAGTATTAATTTCCAGCTTTTCAAGTCTTGAAGCATACTTTTTATAAATCCCACCAGCCTCTTCAATAGGTGTTTGAAGATCCATACTTATTGCAGAGTTAGGAACGGAAGAAAGGATGTCGCGACCAAAGCAATTGTTGATATAATTACTATTATTTTCCAAATCCAAGTGTGCTTTCTAAAAATATCCATAAAAATATTTTACCACAATTAGTTCACTAGTGCCAGAAGGTTCGCCGAGAAGTAAAAACCATAGCAATACCGGCTTTATCAGCAGCTTGGATGGATAGATTGTCATTTATAGATCCGCCTTGTTGAATTATCGCTGAAATTCCATGCTTTGCAGCCAATTTTACGCTGTCATCAAATGGGAAAAAAGAGTCGCTTGCAAGGACAGCTCCTTTCGTATGCTTTCCCGCCTGTTCTAAGGCAATTTTCGTAGATCTGACCCGGGATGTTTGGCCGGAGCCAATTCCTCTAGTGAGCGGAAGATTTTTGTCAACTACAATTATAGAATTTGACCTAATTCTTGAAATAAATTTCCACGCGATTTTCATTTGTGAATTCTGCTTTGCAGATGGTTTTTTCTTTGTTACGACTTTCCATCTTTTATAATCATTATCTGAAGATATATCTGCATTTTGTATTATGAAGCCTTGATTAACCCATTTAATGTTTACGTCTTTCTTTCCTGGCTTGGTTATTCTGCCGAAAATATAAATTCCCATACTTTTTCTAATTTTTTTCAGAAATTCAAGAGCGTTTTTATCGGTGTAGGGCGCGGCCAATATATCTATGTTTCCCCGCCTCTCATCTTTAAATTGCGCTATAACAGCTGCTGTTTTTTTATCTACATTTTTGTTAAGAACAATTACTCCTCCAAAAGCAGATTCCGGGTCTGCTTGTATTGCTCTTTCTAAAGCTTCTTTTGGATCTTTTCCGAGCGCGATTCCGCTCGGGCTGTTATGTTTGATAACAACAGCTGCAGGTTCAGAAAATTGCTTAACTGACTCTAATCCTGCATTGATATCAGTTAGATTTACCAAAGATAGCTCTCTCCCCCACAGTCTTTTAATGCGGCTAAGCGGAGACTTAGAGTTTGCCTCCGTGTAGAAAGATGCTTTCTGATGGGGATTTTCTCCATATCTTAGGTCTTGAATCTTCCGACCTGCAATTGTTAGTTCTTCTGTGAATTTTCCAAAAGATAGATATTTTGCAATTTGAGAATCATAAAAAGATAAATGCGCGAATGTTTTTGCGGCAAGTTCCCTTCTGAATGAATCGTTTATTTTTTTGTTTTTCAGAGCATTAATAATAATTGAATAATCTGAAGTGCTGCAGACTGAAAGAACATTTTTGAAATTTTTTCCTGCAGCTCTTAACATTGTTGGTCCGCCTACATCAATATTCTCAATTGTGAGGGTTTGTTCGAATGGATAAAGATTACAAGCAACAATATCAATTGGCTTAATTTTTAGCTCCTTTGCTTGCTTAACGTGGGAAGAATTTGTTCGGTCAAAAAGAATACCCGATTCGATCTCAAAACTGATTGTTTTCATCCTGCCGTCAAAACTTTCCGGATTTCCTGTTATTTCCTGAATAGGAATTACAGATATTTTGTTTTCCGTTAGAAGTTTTGCTGTGCCGCCAGTTGAAATAATTTTATAACCCAAACTTACAAGTTCTTTTGCAAAATCGGCAACTCCTGTTTTGTCAAACACGCTAACAAGCGCGTACTTTTGATTAATTCCCCCCATAAAATTATTGGGCAGAGGTTTTTATTTTAAAAAATCTTCTTTTCCCAATTCGAACAACGTCTCCATTTTTCGGCGTAAAAACACCGTTTGGATCAGTAATTATTTTGTCATTAATCGCCATGCCTCCCTGTTCTATTACTCTTTTTGCATCCGAACGGCTGTTAACAAGCTTAATTTTTACTAGCAGATCAATAATTTCCGTGGGTTTACTACCAATATATTGGTATATTGGTATATCTTCAGGCAATTGTTTTTTTTGCGTTGTGCTTTCGAAAGACTTTTGTGCATTTAGTGCCTGCTTTTGGCTGTTTAATTGTTTGACGATTTCAAATGCAAGTTGTTTTTTAAACAATACCGGATTTTCGCCTTTGTCTAATTTTACTTTTATGTTTTTAATTTCATCAACTGGAATATCAGTTAGATATTCAAATCCTTTTAAAATTACATCATCGGGAAGCGCCATAATTTTTCCAAAAAGATCGTTTGGAGAATCGGTTAAAGCAATTACGTTTCCTTCTGTTTTGCCAATCTTTACTCCTCTTGAGTCAGTCAAAAGAGGTGTTGTCATAACAAATTTGTCTTTGTGCAGCATTTCAGAGACCAATTTTCTTCCAACGAGCATATTAAAGGTTTGATCAGAACCTCCAAGTTCAAGATCGACTCCCATAGAAACTGAATCATATCCCTGAAGTAAAGGATAGAAAAATTCCCGGAATTTAATTTCTTCTCCTTTTTTTATTCTTTCCTGAAATAGATCCCTTTCGAATATTTGCTGAAAAGAAACATGATCCATGATGTTTAAAATTTCGACTAATGTAAGTTTATTTAGCCAGTCTCCGTTAAATAAAATTTCAACTGGATTTTTACCTTCGAATCTTACTATTTTTCCTGCCTGTTTTATATAATCAACTGCGTTTCTGCGAAGTTCCTCATTGGTTAAAAATTTTTCCCTAGCTCGTGTTTTTCCAGATGGATCTCCTGCCTGGCCAGTTCCGTCACCTATCAAAAAAATCACATGATGACCAAGATCCTGCCATTGTCGAAGTTTTCGAAGACCAACCATATGGCCAATATGAAGTTCTGTTCCTGTAGGATCAAAGCCCTGATAGAGCTTTAACTTTTTCCCGCCTCGAAGAACTTTTTCTAATTCTTCTTTGGAGGGATAAATCTTATCAATTCCCCTTGTTAACAATTCTTCGATCTTATCCATAGCGAAAGTATAGCATAAAAGACATAGATTCGATATAATATTACTGTGATAGATTTTGCAAGGCTGATGAGAAGACGGAGAAGACTAGGCTATTCCTTGAGATACACTTCTAAAATTGTTATTTTAAGTAAAATTGCTAAGTTTGCGTTTTTTGGCCTTATTGGTTTATTCGTCTTGTTTTTGATTTTGTTTTTTTGGTATAGCCGGGATTTGCCAACACCGGGAAAACTTAACGAAAGCAATCTGCCGCAGTCTACAAAAATTTTTGATAGAGAAGGAATGCTCCTTTATGATGTCTATAAAGAAGAGAATCGTACATACATTGATCTGGATAAAATTTCCAAATACGCTCAGCAGGCAACAATTGCAATTGAAGATAAAGATTTTTATCAAAATCAAGGATTCTCGCCTGTTGGATATCTAAGAGTATTTAGGGACGTAGTTTTGTATCGCAGAGTAACTGGTGGATCAACTCTGACGCAACAATTAGTTAAAAATACTCTTTTAACATCGGAAAGAACAATTCCCCGAAAAATAAAAGAATTTATTCTGGCAATTCAGGTAAATGGAAGATATTCGAAAGATCAAATTTTGGAGCTATATTTAAATGTCTCTCCATATGGAGGAACTGCAGTTGGGATTGAAGCTGCGTCAGAGAAATATTTTGGTAAGAAAGCAAAAGATCTTAACTTGGTCGAGTCAGCAATACTCGCAGGACTTCCCCAGCTTCCATCTTATTATTCCCCGTATGGACAGAATCCAAAAGCATATGTGGGGCGAGCTAAACAAGTGTTGCGAAGAATGCATGAAGATAAATATATTACGAAAAAGCAGGAGAACGAAGCTATTGCGGCACTTCCAAATGTCAAATTCCAGGAGTTAACGCATTCAATAAAAGCCCCGCATTTTTCATTTTATGTAAAAGATTTATTAATTAAGCAATTTGGGGAAAGTGTTGTTGAGCAAGGAGGCTTGCAGGTTACAACAACTCTTGATTATAAATTGCAAGCAAAAGCGGAAGAAATAGTGAAGGAAGAAGTTAATGCCGCTTTGAATCTCCAAGTTGGAAATGGCGCAAGCATAGTCTTGGATCCGAAAAATGGCGAGATTCTGACAATGGTTGGAAGCAGGGACTTCTTCGCAACGGAGTCATGAAAGAAAGGAAGCGAAAGTTCGTTTGAGGGACAATTTAATGTAATTACTCAAGGACTTCGTCAGCCCGGATCTTCAATAAAGCCGATTACGTACGCTACAGCTTTGGAGCGCGGTTATACTGCGGCTACCCTTATAATGGATACAAAAACTGTTTTTGCAAATCCAGGACAAGAAAAAGATTATATTCCAGAGAATTACGATAAAAAATTTCATGGGCCATTGCAACTTCGATTCGCGCTTGGATCATCTATAAATATTCCCGCAGTAAAATTGTTGGCTCTTATTGGAGTAAGGAATATGTTGAACGTGGCTTACAATATGGGCATTTCTACTTTTGAGCCAACAAAGGAAAACATAAGCCGTTTCGGTTTGTCATTGACTTTGGGAGGAGGAGAAGTAAAGCCAATTGAGCTTGCATCTGCCTACACAGCATTTGCAAATGGAGGATATAAGACTGATCCTATATCTATTTTGAAAGTTACAGATCCAAAAGGACGGGTGTTGTTTGAGCAAAAAGATGTTTCGAAAAAAAAGGTTTTAAGTAGTGAGATTGCCTATATAATTTCCCATATGCTTTTGGATAACAATGCTAGGCTTTTGACTTTTGGTGTTAATTCTTATCTTAATGTGGGTGGAAAAACAATTGCAGTCAAGACTGGAACAACTGATGACAAAAGAGACAACTGGACGATTGGCTGGACGCCAAATATACTGGTCGCGACTTGGGTTGGAAATAATGATAATAGTCCGATGGGAAATGTGGCATCCGGTGTTACTGGTGCAGCTCCTATCTGGCGTCGTATTATCTTGGAGGCTTTAAAAGAAAAACCCGCTGAAGATTTTGCAAAACCAGATAATGTGATTGCTGTAACGATTGACGCATTGGGGGGTGGTTTGCCAGTTGATGGGCAGGCAACTCGATCTGAGTATTTTATCAAAGGTACCGAGCCCCAAGGTTCAAGTGTTATCTACAAACAAATAAAAGTTTCAAAAGCTGATGGCAATAAAATTGCAAGTCAGAGTGAAATTGATCATAACGAGTTTGACGTGAAAAAGTTTATTGTATTTTCTGAAGATGATCCGGTTTCAGCAGATGGAAAAAATCGCTGGCAAGAAGGAATAGATGAATGGTTAAATGAGGCTCATAAAGATGATTCGCTATATCGCCCGCCAACACAACAATCTGATCGTGTTATATCAAATACTCCTACCCCAACGCCAACCGTAGAAGCTACGCCCACTCCAACCCTATCCCCGACTCCAACGCCGTAAATATATCTTAATTATTATTTTGATTAGGATTGTCTCAGCATATCGATATGAGAGGATATGCCTGTTGTATATCCATATATAACCATGCGGATAGTTTGATCTGGAACATGGCCTACGGTATAGACTATTGGGGGAAGCGTGCAGCCTTCAGTCTTGGGATCCATCCATCCACAAAATATAAGAACTAAGTTATTGGGATTGTCAGCATCAGCTTTAACCGCGATTCCCCTAAACCATTCAAGACCTTCTATCTTTGGGTGCAATTTTCCTTGGAACGTTTTACTCTCAGGCCCACTTATCTCTACTTCGAATCTTCCTAATCCCTGTACCTTTTTATCGTTCATATCCAACCCCCCGTTAATATTTATTTGGGTTGCTCTATAAAGATCAACTTGCTTATCCCACATTTTCTGAAGTAGCTTAGCTGCTTCTTGGTCTTCAAGCTTTTTCGCGCCAACGGGAAGTCCTTCATTTCCAGAATTTTCTGCGTTTGGAATAAATTTATCAGGGTTTATCATATATAAATTTTATTCTTTTATTTCAGTCTGGAATTTTTTTTTGAGAGATTTTAGAATTTTTTCGCGGATTTTGGCGATTTCTTCGCCGGTCAGATTTCTATCTTTGTTTTGGTAAACAATATGGAAAGTTCTTGAATCTTCGAATTGATCAAGAAGTGAAACATCAACAATTAATGAGCTTTGGTTTCTAATCTGGGTTATAATGTCAATTGTTTTAACGTTTTCTTTTATCAGGATGGCCAAATCTTCAATAATAGGTGGATACTTTGGTAATGGAATAAATTTTTTTGAGAGGTTTACCTTTGTAATGATTTGTGAATAGTTTAGCTCAAAGAAAATTCCCTCATTTAGGATCTCGATATATTTTGTCGGATCAAATTTTACGCCTAATTCTTCAAAAAGCCTAACGAGTAATCCCTTAACTTCAAAAAAAGATTTGGTATTTGTGATTCCTGATAAAAAATAATTTTCTTTTGCTTCATCTAAGTTTCGACCAAGATATACTTTTCCGAGTTCAAAAAGGCTTACGGTCTTGAAATTCGGCTTATTCTGGACGAATGCTTTAAGAAGATTTATCTTAAGCGTTGGCCTTAGATATTCAAATTCTCGACTAACTGGGTTGTCGACGCGAAGAGTGTGTTGAGGGTTTAATCCATGCTTTATCAGCTCATCTTCGCTTATTAAACTGTACGTATAGATTTCAGAAAATCCGTCTGACTTAAAAATATTTTTTGTCTTTTCTTCGATCTTAAAATCTTTGGAGTATGGAATTTGTTTAGTTGGGATTTGTCCCAGAGGAATAGTTTTTGGAAAGTTGTTATATCCGTAGAGTCGGGCAACTTCCTCAATAAGATCTTCTTCGATTTTGAGGTCATTTCTGTAAGTCGGAATTGTACAATCGATACTTTTTTCACCTTCCAGGTGTTTGATGACGGGATTCAGGTTAAGGCTTTCTAAGATTGAAATGATTTTCTTCTGCGGAATTTCGATTCCAATTATTTTATTAAGTCTGTCAAGTCTTAACTCCAATTTCCATGGCTTGAAATTTTTATCTTTGATATCATAAAGATTGCTCGCAATTTTTCCACCAGCAATTTCAGTGATCAAATCAACACACCTTTTAAGAGCATCTATCGTTCCTCCGGAATTTACTCCCCTTTCAAAGATACTACTTGCATCAGATCTAAGGCCAAGCAATTGAGAACTTCTTCTTATTAGACTTGGAATCTCAACTGGTACTCGAATGACGATTGTTTTTGTTCCGTGATATGTGCCCGAATTTTTTCCTCCTTTTATTCCGCAAAGATCAATTACGTTTTCTTTGTCGCGAATTATAACTGCATCTTTTGGCAAATGATAAGAGACTCCATCAACACTTTCAAATAATTCTCCTCCTTTTGATTTTTCAACAGTCATTATATTTCCTGAAATATTGTCATAATCAAAAGCATGAATAGGATTCCCAAGCTCAAGCATTACATAATTTGTAATATCAACAATATTATTGATTGATCTTTGCCCTACTTTCGCGAGTCTATTTTTCATCCAGTCAGGAGATTCACCAACAGTTATCCCATCAATAATTATTGCAGTAAAGCGAGGATTTATTTTCGGATCGGTTTTGATTGTAAGCGGAAGAGTTTTTTTAGGCTTAGCTTGCCCCGCGAAGCCTTGGCGAAGTGGGGGAAATTTTATTTTTTTATTTTCAATTGCCGCAATTTCCCGGGCGATTCCTATTATTGACAAAAGATCAGGCCGATTTGGTGTAATTTCAAACTCAAAAATCGTATCCTGGTTAATCTTGGTGATCTTTTCTGTATTTACGCCAACCTCTGTTAAGCGTTCTCCAAGTTCTTTTGGAGTTAAGGTTATGTCAACATATTCTTTTAGCCAAGAAAGCGGTGCAATCATAAGATAATTTTTAATTTGAAATTTAAAATTTTCATTGAATTTTCATTTCTTTAATTTTTAAAATTTAAAACATTTAGATTTCATTTCAAATTGAAAATTGAAAATTTAAAATTGATTTAATATTCTCATATCAGGATTTGTTAAAAGTCTTAGGTCGTCCATTTGATACCGCAAAGTTACTAGTCTTGAAAGACCTATGGCAAAGGCGAAACCATTTACTTTTTGACTATCATATCCAACTGCTTTTAGGACATTTGGGTGGATCATGCCAGCCGGCATTATTTCACTCCATCCGCTCATTTTGCAAAAACTGCAGCCGCGTCCACCACAAACAGTACATGAAATATACGTGTCAACTCCCGGCTCGACGAATGGAAAATTGGTAGTTGCAAATTTTAATTTAATCCCCTCTCCCATCAGTTTTCTCAAAACATAATCTATTGTTCCGAAAAGATCAGTTAATCTAGTATTTGTGTCTACCATAAACCCCTCAACCTGCCAGAATTCAAATCCATGCGAAGCATCAACCTGTTCATAACGAAAATTTTTCCCGGGGACAATTACTCTGACAGGAGGCTTTGCTTTTTCCATGACGCGTCCCTGCATTGCAGATGTTTGAGTCCGAAGAATTATTTCTCCTGGATTTACTTTGCTATTTCTGGTATCGAGATAAAGTGTTTGTTGAGTATCGCGAGCTGGGTGATCTTTTGGAATATTTAAAGCCTCAAAGTTATAATAATCAGTTTCAATCTCCGGTCCATCTGCTGGTTGAAATCCAAGAGTTTTGAAAACATCAACTACCTCGTACAAAACATTGGTCATTGGATGAAGATGCCCGATATCTGGCATGACTCCCGGATTTGTAACGTCAATTTTTTCTTTCTTAATTCTTACTTCTTGAGTGGAAATTCCTGATGAATGATTTTTGATAGTTTCTTCAATTGTTTTTTTTACTTCATTTGCAAGCCTGCCTACTGCCGGCCTTTTTTCCATGGGGAGCTTTGCGATCTCCTTCATGGCAAGAGAAAGTCTTCCGGTTCTTCCCAAAAACGCAAGCTTAACATCTTCTAGCTCTTTTTGACTAGTAGCCTGAATTATCATGGACACTGCAGAATTTTTAATCTGCATCAACTCTTCTTCCATAAAAGTAGAATATCATATTGAGGCTTTTGGGGAAAGATACTAAGCTTTTTTTGCCTCATTAACTATTTGTTTGAAAGTCATTGGGTCGGAGACGACGAGGTCTGCTAAGATTTTGCGATCAAGCTCAATTTTGGATTTCTTTAGTTTGTTTATAAAAATGCTATAAGATAATCCTTCCTGTTTTACTGCTTCGCCAATTCTTATGTTCCAAAGCGCTCTAAAAGTTCTTTTTCTATTTTTTCTTCCCTGATAAGCGTAAGCGCCAGCATGAAGCACAGCCTCACGGGCAACCTTTATCAAACGGTTTTTGCTTCCGCGATAGCCTTTTGCCAGTTTTAAAACCTGTTTATGTTTTCTTTGGGATACCATCCCTCTTTTGACTCGTGGCATAATTTATGCTTCTCCTAACATTTGTTTGACTTTTCGAGCAAATTTTCCTTCCAATTGGCCTGGTTCTTTTTGTCTTCGAAGTCTGCTTCCCGATTTGTTTATTTTCAAATGGGATTTGTATTGATGCGAAAACATCACCTTGCCGTTTTTGGTGACTTTAAACCTTTTGGTTACTGAGTTTTTGATTTTCTTCTTTTTCATCAGTTTTTTTTGCCGTTTGGCTTCCTTTCTTTTCAGGCGATAATATAACTATTAGTTGTTTTCCCTCAAAATGAGGGTCTCTTTCGATTTTTGAGACACCGGATAGTCCATCGATCGCCTTTTGCATGATCGCTTTTCCGAATTCCGGATGCGCAATTTGACGTCCAATGAATTTTACTATCAACCGTACTTTGTCATTGTCTGTCAAAAATCCATGTCCCCGTCTTATCATGACCTGAAGGTCATTGTCGCTCATGAAAGGTCCTAGGCGTATCTCCTTTGTCACGGAGACCTTACTTCGCTTTTTCTCCTCGTTTTTCTTTTTTGACTCCTGATATAAAAATTTCTTAAAATCAATTATTTTGGCAATTGGCGGATTTGCCATTGGTACAACTTCTACCAGGTCTACGCCACTTTCTCTTGCTTTTTTTAAGGCTTCAAATCTGGGGAAAACCCCCATTTGTTTGCCTTCAGAATCCAGAACTCTTAGCGTACTTGCGAAAATACGCTCATTTATTCTATAAAACTTTCTGGTATCCTGTCTTTTTTTATTAAATCTTCTTATCAATTTCTTCTTTTAACCTTTTTAAAAAAACGGAAAGTTCCATTTGCCCTAAATCATGTCCGTTTCTTAGCCTTACAGAAATATTTAATATTTGATTTTTGATATTTGATACTTCCTTATCTCCTATTATACCTAAATACGGCACTTTTTGTAAAGAGCCATCTCTGATTTTGGCCTGAAGCCTTTCCGGGCGATTATCCAGTTCTGCCCGAATTCCATTGTCTTTTAATTCTTGCGTAATTTTTCTTGCGTAGTCCTCATGTCTATCTGCAATTGGGAGAACCATAACCTGAACCGGCGCAAGCCACAAAGGATATGCTCCCTGATAATGTTCGGTTAAGATTCCAATAAAGCGCTCAAGACTTCCGGTTATTGCCCGATGAATTATGATTGGACGTTTTGGCTCTCCATTTGAATCGACATATTCAAGCTTTAGCTTTTCGGGTATTTGAAAATCCAATTGAATAGTTGCAAGTTGCCAATCTCTGTTTTGGGAGTCTTTGATGTGAATATCAATTTTCGGGCCATAAAACGCGCCATCTTTCTCTTTGATGCCATACTTAACTTTTGCATCTTTTAGGGCTTTTTCCAAATCAGCTTCTGCTTTTTCCCAAACTTTCGGATCTCCCATAGCCTTGTCTGGTTTTGTAGAAAAGTAAAATTCTGGTTTGAAGTTAAAAGATTTATAAAAATCAACAACAAGAATAATAAGCT
>Ga0209542_10013284_pt1 | contig 14235 bp, 19 predicted proteins | sample RifCSPhighO2_01_FD_184028 | JGI IMG/M metagenome (GOLD analysis project Ga0209542, IMG submission 184028) | Soil microbial communities from Rifle, Colorado - Rifle CSP2_plank highO2_0.1 (SPAdes) (version 2) | ecosystem: Environmental > Terrestrial > Deep subsurface > Rock core/Sediment ...
ATTTTGAGTACACCATCTTTGATATGATGCCTGGAGTTATAGATGTAATGATCATATGTCTCTTGAGCACGTACTTCATCCAATATGCGAACTTCCAGATATAATTCTTGAAGGTCCAAAATCAATTCGGAGATACGATTTAGTTAAGAAATTTAACGAGCAGGCTCAGTCGCAGATTATTCATTTATTTACAACTTTCAACATAATCATTGAATACTTTCTCGCCACCGTACTTTAGGATGCTTGAGCAGCTATTAATATAGTACTCCCCTAGTTTTGTTTCATCATTGCACACTTTTACACATTCATTTATCCTTTCATCTGAAACTTCTGCTTCATTTTGTGGTTCCGCAACACTCTTACCCGTCAAGCTTTCCTTACATCCAGAAACAACTAATAAAGAAAGTACTAGGAATGCAAAAATAACTTTTTTCATAAAATTTGAATGATTCTATTATTTAAAAAACTAACTTTTATATACATGTAAAACATCATTTAATTATGAGAAAAATAATTGCAATTACTTTATTATTTTCTTTGTTAATATTATCATCTTGCACTAATAAACAGGAAGCTCCATCAGAAGATACACTGAATGTTAACATAGAAAATTTTGCCTTTTCTCCAGCTGAAATCAAGATAAAAGCAGGAGAAACAGTAACATGGACAAATAAAGATGATGCTCCTCATACAGTAACACCAACAACTAAAGTGTCTTGTGAACCTCCAACGTTATGTATAGATACTTATTTATTTAATTCTGCATCGTTAGAAAAAGGTCAAACATATCAGCACACTTTTTCAGAGTCTGGAACTTATGAATATATATGTAATTTTCACACTTCAATGAAAGGAACTGTAATTGTTGAATAATCTTTCTAAAGTAGTAACAAAACCAAAAACTTTATAAACTCATGGTCATATCCATTTCTTGAGAATAAAATGAATGAATTTGATTTAAAAAAAGGACAGAGAATGGTTATACTTGATGAAGGAGAATATTCAGATTTCCTTGAATATATGAAAAGTAAAACAGATTCCGCAATAGTTTCAAACTCCGTAATAACTCCAAATCAGTACATTCTTCTGGATGAAAGTATAGGTTCACTTATTTCAATAAACAAGTTCCATCATAATAACACTTGGCATAAAATGCATGAACTCCTACAAAAAGAAGATTCATTCATGCCAAATCCAAATGATTTCAGGTCATTATTGCTCTTGTTATCAGAAAGAAAAGCAAGATATGCAGACGGCTCTAAAATAAAAGAAGAAGAACAAATAAGAATATACAATGAAATAACAGAAGTAAGAAGTCCATTGAGAGGAGAATATCTTGATGCAAGATTTGAAAAAAGAAAGGATGAATTATATTTATTATCAGATCATATAGTTCAATCTAACAATTCCTTAGTTCCTTCAGCACAGGAAATATTGCATCCAGAAACTCTGATGAAAGACAGAGTTCCAGGAATAAGCCTTGAAGATTACATAAGAAATCTCACACCCCAAGGTCTTCCAAGAAATGATGTCAAGAAGGGAGATCTTTATTATTGGTACCCAAAAAATGAATGTGTGGTTATGTTCAATGCCGATTCCGGTAGGTCTTGGTTGAGTTGCGATAGGAATCCTCAGTATTCGTATTCCTCACTCGGGGTACGTCGCAAAATTTTCCACAGGAAATGAATAATTTATTTTTTCTTAATCAATTCACTTATTTCTATTCCTAAATAGAATCCTAGACTGTGTGTTATCCACCATACAACTGGAGTCAAGAATACTCCAAATATCACAAAAGGTGGTGGCGTATATCTTGCATAAATTCCTAAAAACTGAACTAAACCAGAATAAGATGCAGTCAAATAATAAAATGAAATCCATGTTCCAAAAACAATAGAATAAACAATCTTCTTCCAGTGCTTCTTGCTGTAAAAGACAAAGAACCAGAGTATTGCAAAAAGAGTTGCATTGGCAAGCTTGCTTATGTAATAAAACCTGCTTTCTCCAACACCAGTGAAGTGAAGAATGAAATCAGAAAGCCAGAATATTAAGATTGTAATGACAGTTTGGATAACTAGCATCCATCTTTTGTTCATATAATTTTTAGATAATTTAAGTTAATAAAACTAACGAAAAATCTTTTAAATTGCCATTCCATTACTTAATTATGAAATCTTCAGAAATAAAAAGAAAATACATAAAATTCTTCAGGAAAAATGCTCATAAGGAAATAATAAACTTTTCATTGATACCTGAAAATGATCCTACTGTATTATTCACAACAGCAGGAATGCACCCTTTAGTTCCTTATTTATTAGGTCAAAATCACCCCCAAGGAAAAAGACTTGTAAACATTCAAAAATGCATAAGGACTCAGGACATAGATGAAGTTGGTGATAATACGCATCTTACTTTTTTCCAGATGCTTGGCAATTGGTCTTTAGGAGATTATTGGAAGGAAGAAGCAATAAAATTAAGTTTTGAATTTCTAACAAAGGAATTAAAGATTCCAAAAGAAAGATTAGGAATTTCAATATTTAAAGGGGATAAAGATGCTCCAAAGGATGATGAATCAGAAAAAATATGGCTAAATTTAGGAATAAAGAAAGAAAGAATAAAACCATTGCCAAAAGAAGATAACTGGTGGGGTCCTGCTGGAAAGTATGGTCCATGCGGTCCTGACACTGAAATGTTTGTCTATGTAAAGGATAAAGTTCCAAAAGAATTTGATCCAAAAGACAAGAACTGGGTTGAAATTTGGAATGATGTTTTTATGCAGTACAACAAGACTGAAAAAGGATATGAGCAGTTGATTCAAAAAAATGTTGACACTGGTTTTGGTTTGGAAAGGGCGGCAATGATACTGCAGAATAAATCATCTGTGTTTGAGACAGACCTGTTTTTGAGTATAACAAAAAAGATAATATTCTTGTCAAAAAAACAGAATAAAAAATCAATGAGAATAATTGCAGATCATTTAAGAGCTTCCTGCTTTATTTTGTCAGAGCTGATAAAGCCAAGCAATGTTGAGCAGGGTTATGTATTGAGAAGATTATTAAGAAGATCAATGAGGCATGCAAGAATCCTTGAAATAAAAGAAAATTTCATTCCTGAAATCATTGAAATTATAATTGAAAATTATAAAAATGATTATTCTTTATTGCAGAAGAATAAGGAGTTTATTTTAACGAATGCAAAATTAGAAGAGGAGAAATTCCAGAATTCTTTGGAAAAAGGTTTGAGTGAGTTTAATAAAATGAACTTCAAAAAAATAATTTCAGGAAAAGATGCATTTTATCTTTATCAGTCATTTGGATTTCCAATAGAGATAATAAAAGATCTCGCTGATGAAAAAAACTCGAAAGTGGATGAATTAGAATTTAACAAGGAATTTGAGAAGCATCAGGATATAAGCAGAATTGGCTCTGAAAAGAAATTCAAGTCAGGGCTTGCTGATCATTCAGAGCAGACAACAAAATTGCACACAGCAACTCATTTATTGCTGCAGTCATTGAAGGAAGTTTTGAAGCAGGATATAAAGCAGATGGGTTCAAATATAACTCCTGAAAGGACAAGATTTGATTTTTCATTCCCAAGGGCATTGACAAAGGATGAAATAAAAAAAATAGAGGACAAAGTGAATGAAATAATAAAGAAAGATCTTAAGGTTACAAGATCAGAAATGCCTTTCAAGGAAGCAATGAAAAAAGGTGTTAATGCTTTCTTCAACGAAAAATATCCTGAAAGAGTTTCAGTTTATTTTGTAGGTGATTATTCAAGAGAAGTCTGCACAGGACCTCATGTTGAGCATACGGGAACAATGGGTCATTTCAAGATTATCAAGGAAGAATCTTCATCGGCAGGTGTTAGAAGGATAAAAGCTATTTTGGAATGATTATTTTATCTTTGATAAATGTTTATTAATCTTTTATTATTGATTCCCTTAGGAGATTAAAATGCCAATAAATGAAATATTAATAACACAAGAAGTTTTAAACAATACTTTAAAGAGAGAAGTTTTTCCAGAAATAAAAACATTTTCTCAACCTAAAACAGGTAAAGTAAGGACTGTTTATGATGTTAGTAGTTATCAATTGATAATGATTGCAAGCGATAATCTTTCAACTCATGATCGTGTTCACAAAAGACAAGTATATGGCAAGGGAGAAAATCTTAATGCGATATCTTCTTATTATTTTGAAAAAACAAAACATATAATTCCTAATCATTTTATTGAAAGTCTTGCACCAAATACATGGTTAGTTCAAAAAGCAGAGCCAATATTGGTTGAGATGGTATTTAGAAAGTATATAACCGGTTCTGCATGGGATTCATATGTTAAAAATAATGGCACTAAACAAGGAATGGTATTTTGTGGAGTGAACTTAGAACCAGGATATGTAAAAAATGGAAGGTTGGAAAAAGTAATTTTCACACCAACAGCAAAAGGACAAGTAAAAGATTTTGAAATAACTGAATTTTGGGGTTTAAATCCAGAAAAAGATGATCCGCAGATTAATCAAGACATAATATGGAAAAATTACAAATTGTTTGGACTAAGAAAATCAAAAGATCTAGACATTTTAATCGAAGCTGGATTTGGTTTATATGATTTCATACACTCAGATTTGGAATCAAAAGAGCATTTATTAGCAGACACCAAATGGGAGTTTGGTTATTTGCCAGATGGAACCATAGCCCTTATTGATGAATGCGTAACTCCAGACTCATCAAGATTTTGGAGTAGTAAGAATTATAGATTCAATTCAGAAAGAAATGAGTTTACAATAGTGCAGGAGGACAAGCAGCCATTTAGGGATTATATAGAAAGTTTAGGATTGGATAAATCAAAAGATAGAATACCAGAGCATTGGATGGATAGCGAAGTGCTAAAAGAAGGAGTAATAAGATATTGTAATATGAGAGAATCAATAACAGGAATGCAAATAGAAATAACAAAGCAACCAAGAAAAGAAGTTATTTTAGAATCCTTGGCAAGAGAAGGTTATTTAATTTAAAATCTTTTTTAACTTGTTTATTTTAGGTCTTATCACAAATAAACAGTAAGGCTGTAGTGGATTGTCCTTGTAATAATTTTTATGATAATCTTTAGTCACAATTTGTTTTTTATTGATGAAAGAGTTTATTTTTTTCTTTTGTTCATTAGAAATTCAAGTTGTTTAGCTTATGCTTTATGTCTTCCAGTTCCATTCCTAATTCATCTAACTTTTCAACCTTTTGTTTCTCAACAATTTTTATCTTGCTTTTTTCAACCTTTTCTAGTATTCTTTCCTGCTCTTCCTTGACATTATACGGCATCAAACCCTGAAAATGCTTTATTGCCTTGTTTGTTATTTCCATCTCTTCCTTCAATGAATTCATAACTGCAAATTTTCTCTCTCTCAATTCTTTTAATCTTTCAGTTCTCTGAATAAGTTCTATACTTTCAATTGCGAGATTAAGCAGGTCCCTTCTCTTGGAACCAGGTTCAGTTACAAAACTATATAATGAATCGTTCATTGTTCAAATAGATTTTTGTCTATAAAAACTATTTTTTGTTTTATTCTTTTTATTTGTTCATGCCATTGCTGTATTTCATTGTCTTCTTGTGCTTTTATTTGATGCAGTTTGCTTAGAATGTGCTCGGTGCTCATCAGACTTTCTTTTATGAGATTCAAAGTTTTCATTGATTCCTGGTATTTGTCTATCTTTACAAACAAAGTGTTGTCTTTTACTATGTTTCTCGTTGAGGGCTTTGCCAATGAATTTTCAAATACATTCTGTTCATTCCTATGAAATTCACGCACCTCTGTTTTTTGAAAACCTTTTGGATAATTATTCATGCTTGGAGCTTCATTAACAATCGGTTTATAACTTGGAACGTTTAAATCCATGCCAGACAAGTCAGGAAATTGTTGCTCCCTTATTTCATGATGAATCGGTCTAGGAATATTTAAGTTCTTTTTTTCGAACATATATAATCACCTCACAATAACTAAAAAAGATTAGTTATTAAATGTTTTCTTATTATTCATTAATAGTAAGTTTTTTAAACAACTTTTCACACTAAATCGCGATGAAGCCCATTATGTATTTGTTTGAAGAGCTTGTTAAAGATATCGGCGGTTCTGCATGCATCAAAATATTGAAGCTTTTGGAAGGAAAGGAAAATGTTTCTGAATTTGTACTCGCAGAAAATATGGATATGAACATTAATGAGTTAAGGACTTATCTTTACAAACTGTCAGAGAAGAATTTAATATATTCAACAAGAAGGAAAGACAAGCAAAAAGGATGGTATGTTTATTATTGGACATTCAATTTCAGGCATGGAAGGGATTTGATAATAAAAAATAAGGAAAAACAGCTTGAAGATTTGAAGAACAAGATTAATAACAAGGAAATTCCAAAATATATCTGTCCAAATGGATGTATGTCAGCTTACCTTGAAGATGCAATGGAAATTCAGTTTAAATGTCCTGAATGTAATTCTCTTTTGAAATTAAAAGAAATTAAGTATGACGAAGAAGTTCTTAAGAATAAAATTAATGAGATAGAAAAACAGATGGATGAGCTAAGGCAGTCAATTATTGTTGAAATAGTTCCTAAAGAAAAGAAAGAATTAGCAAAGAAACCTAAAGCAAAAATAACAAAGAAAAAACCTGCAAAGAAAAAAAATAAAAAAATAACAAAGAAAAAAGAAGCTAAAAAATCAAATAAGCCTAAAAAAGAAACCGTTAATAAAAAAGCAAAAAAGTCAGGAAATAAGAAAAACAAAATTGTAAAAAAAGCAAAAAAAAGCATTATTAAAAGATTGAAAAAAAATTTTAGCAGGTAAAACCACCATTAAATATTTAGCAATTAATACTTTTCTCATCATAATCTTAACTCAATGAAATTTTCTTCTCCAAATCTTGTTTCGTCAAAAAGTTTTATTCTATCAATTTCTAAAGTGTACAAACTTACCTTGACTGTTTTTTTCATAAAATCTTTTGGATTTTTTACAAGTTCTTTGAACAGAGGAAAACGTTTTATAAAACAATAGGTAGCATTATGCATCTGCAAAATTGGAGTTTTATAACCCCTTCCAAATAATTGAACTCCTTTTAATTTATCCTTCCAGAATTCAAGATGACTGTCAAATATAGAAACTGCAATTGATTGATTTTTTGTTAAATTTGCCGAATGGTTGGATTTTGGATCAGTAATAATATAAAGTCCGAGTTTGTTATCAAACGCATAAAATGCCGTGTTAATATATGCCTTTCCGTTGGGAGTTACTGTTGACAAAGATAAAAGAGTATTATTTTTTAGAATTTCAAATAGGCTTTCATTAAGTTTATTATTTTTATAATTAGGATGATTGAATTTTAACATGAATCAACAAAGTAAAAAGAAATTATAAACTTTTCTTTAGAATAATTTAGCTAAAATCCTTCTTCCCCCAGTCTTCTTAGAACATCCTTTATGTCTTCTATTACTTTTTCTTGATCTTTTTTTTGACATACGAACAAACTTTATTATTATATTTCTTAAATCTTCAATCTTGAAAAATTTTATTTTGTATCCATCAGTTAAAAAATAGAATCTAAATTTATTATATCTAATTTCTTTTATTACTACTTTATTAATATTACCAATTTCCTTGCCTTTTTTCGGATTTTCTTCAAGGCCATGCATCAATGAGAATATTTTTTTACCTTTTTATTAGAATAATCCCAATAATCCAGCTAAAACCTTGCTCCCATCTAATGGGGGTATTGGAATCATGTTGAAAATGAAAAGCCATAAGTTTATCATTTTTGTTAAGTGCCAGAATAAAAATTCTTTTCTCTTTAATTTTCTTTTAAACCTTAATACAAATATTGCTGTTAAAAATAAAAGCAGGTTTATGAAAGGTCCTGTAAACGCAATGACTGCTAACTCTATAGGCAAATCAGGATTCACAGAAACGTAACCTGGAGCTAATATTATGAAAGGGCTTCCTATTACTCTTAAAAAAACCCCAAGCAATAATCCAGGAATCCATAAATTGAACATTGATTGGTATCCAAGAATTAATCCCACAAACTTATGCCCAAGTTCATGTAAAACTATTGCAGGAGCACTCACAAGTATTGCAAATTTAATGCTCTGCCAGTTAAATCCTCCAGAATATAAACCAGGAATTTTTATATAGCCTGAAAAAATATAACCCACTGTTAAAGTTAAAATAATAATATAAAATATCTCACTAATGCTGGTTATCATTATTTAAGATGCTGCATAAACCTTATCTTCTTCAAAATCATCAAAAAAATCTTCAAGGAATGATTCTTCTTCAAAATTAATTTCTTCTTTTTTCTTTTTAATCATTTTAGGTCTGAAAATCCCAGTAAGATTAGTATTAGACCTATGAAAACTGCCATAAGTACTATTCCGCCTTGAATCAAGTCCAATGCAGCCCTTCCCCAGCTACTGAATGTTATTGAAAACCATACAGTTGCTATAACTAATATCAAACCTATAACGACTTTAACCAAATTGTTTAATGCTCCCATGTTATTCACCATAATATCTAAAAACTCAATATTTAAAAAACTTTTGAAAAACTTTAAATATGCATATTACAAAATATAAACCAATGTTAAGGCATACTCATCTGATAAAATTCCTGTTTAACAGGGAACTTTCAGAGATGTACATCTCTGTAGCTTTAAGAGATCTTGCCCTTTCAATGTCTGGAATTTTTGTTCCTTTATACCTTCTTATTGACTTGGATTATTCATTAAACAAAGTATTGCTGTTTTTTCTCTTTTATGGAATAGCTGTTACATTAAGTGTTATTCCTGCAGCAAAATTCACTTCAAGATATGGAATAAAGCACGGTATTTTAATGTCAATGTTTGGCCTGATAATGTACAACATATCATTGGTTACATTACCCTATCATGATTTGTTTTTTATGCCTGCAATTCTCTCAGGTTTTTCCACATCTTTTTATTGGATTAATTTTCACGCAGACTTTGCAAAATTTAGTGACAAGAAAAATCGAGGACGAGAAGTTAGCATATGGTTCATAACTGCTTACACAAGTATTTTAGTTGGACCTATACTAGGTTCAGTAATAATAACTTATCTTGGATTTATAACTTTGTTTGTCATTGTCAGTCTTATATTTATGCTGAGCGCAGTGCCTTTATTTTTGTCTTCAGAAGTTTATGAACCTGTTAAATTTTCAGTCAGTGACATATTCAAGAAATCGCATTTGAAAGAGACTTATTTTTATATTACTTATGGAATAAGAATGATGATATCCCAAGTGGTATTTCCATTGTATATTTTCTTTTTGCTAACAAAATACATATCTCTGGGAGCAATAGCATCCCTGACAGCATTGGGCTCTATGATTGTTGGTTACTTTGTAGGAAAATTATCAAAAGATGAAAAAAAGGAAATGACAATGTTCAAATATGGCTCATTATTTCATTCTCTTGGATTATTTTTCATGATTTTTGTCAAGACATTTGTTCAAATAGCAGTTGTTAACGTTTATCTTGCAATGTCATTTATATTTGTTGATATCCCACATCATTCCATGTTTTACACAAAAGCAAGAAGGCAGAAAAGCATGATGGGTTATATTGTATTCAGGGAGATAACAATAGGTATTGGAAGAATTGTAGGTGTTTTGTTGATAATGCTGACAGCAAGTTTAATTCTTGGTTTTATAGTAAGCGGAATCACAATGCTTACTTGGTTTTTTATATGATGCATTGTTGCATCTGCGGGGCTTAGATTGAGTGAAAAAAACTATTTCTTCTTTCTAAAATATTTATCCCAATAAGTAGATTTATAGTTAGAACACAAAGTTGGATATTCTTTTTTCCTTGGTATCAATTTATTGTCACGCCTTTTACACTTATATAATTTAACCCCTATTTTTATTTATGCTCTATATTAATGTAGAAACCACTATTATTTATAAAAAAACATCAAGAAATAGGTTGATATCCTTATGAATTAGCTATTTCAATTTAGAACTTGAAAAAACAAATGGCTAGATTTGATTAAACTTTCAAAGAATTAATATTATCCAAAACTTCTTTATCAATTATTACAATATGCCCAATACTTTTTACCTCTTTGTATTGGATAATTATCCCTTTTGCTTTGAAATTGTGTTTTTTATCTATCTGAATTTTCAAGCTGTTGATCCTATTCCTTCCTAATCATGTTTCTCCCCTTCTTTTTTCAATAATTCAATTAATGCTTTATTCAATGAGATAGAACGAGGAACCGTATCTTTCCACTTATTCCAAATTTCCTCTGGAATTTCTAATAAGAACTTTTTTAGTTTTTCCTCTTTTTTACTTACCATCTTATTAGTATAAGTTATCTTTACTTAGTATAAGTTATTTTTAATATTATTAATAATTTAAACTTAATATTTATAATAAATTATTAGTATTTAAAGTTGTTGGTTATAGACTCAAGATTTGTTTAGAATAAGCCCTGTAAATGCAATAGCACATTTATATGAAAAGTTTTTTAAACCTTATTTATTCATAGAATCCATGGGAGCTTACAAATATATTCAAAAACTCTTTAGGGAGCACAACAGGAATCTGTTAAAAGATAAGTTAGTTGAATGGCGTAGTTCTAATACTGTTGAAAGAGTTGATAATCCTTTGAATATAGTAAGGGCAAGATCTTTGGGATATAAAGCCAAGAAAGGTTATATTATTGCAAGAGTAAGAGTTGTTCGTGGAGGAAAGCAAAGGCCTCAAATTAAGAAAGGAAGAAGACCCAAAGCAAATAGAAGAAAAAAAGTAATAGGAAAATCATATCAGTGGATTGCAGAGGAAAAAGCAAACAGGAAATTCATAAATTGTGAAGTTATAGGAAGTTATAAACTGGCAAAAGATGGACAATATGATTATTTTGAAATAATTCTAGGTGATAGGGAACTGTTAAAAGAATATCCAGAAACTAAATATTTGTCTTACGTAAGAGGTAAAGTCTTTAGGGGTTTAACGTCATCTGGAAGAAAATCAAGAGGGTTAAGGAGTGGAAAAGGAAAAGGCCATGAAAAGAACAGACCTAGTTTAAGAGCCCATAATAACAGAGGCAAAAATTAATTTACTTCTTTTAAATAAATCAAAATGACAACTCTGGAAAAAATATATGGTATAATTGAAAAATCAGAAAATCCATTAATTTTTTTTGATGATGACCCAGACGGATTATGTTCTTATCTTCTAATAAAAAAACATTTCAAGAAGGGAAATCCAGTAGTAATAAAATCATCACCAGAGTTAGATTTATCATACTTAAAAAAAATAGAAGAATACTCTCCTGACATTGTGATAGTTCTTGACAAGCCAATAATCTCTCAAGATTTTATAGATAAAGTTAATGTTCCGATAGTATGGATAGACCACCATCCTATAAATGATGTTAAGGGTATTAACTATTTCAACCCTTTATTTAGTGATAAAAATGACTCAAGACCAGTATCATACTGGTGTTACCAATTAACAAAAGAAAATTTATGGATAGCTGCAGTTGGCGTTGCTTCAGATTATTCTCTTGCTACAGTAAACGAATTCAATAAAAAATTTCCTGATTTATGCGAATATGTTGATGACGCAGGAAAAATAATGTTTGAGACAAAGCTTGGAAAATTGATAAAATTATTTGATTTTATTTTGAAAAATAATCACTATAAAGTTTTGCAGTATGTAAACCTTATAGAAAAAATAGAATCTCCTTATGAGCTTCTTGAAGGAACTTCAAAAAATGCAAAGGAAATAATAAAAGTTTACAAAAAAGTAAACAAGGAATATGAGATATTATTGAATGATGCATTAACACCTCAAAGCTCAAAGATTCATGTATTTTTATATGTTTCAGGAAAGACAAGTTTTACTTCAGAGATTTCAAATGAATTAACATTTAGGTTTAAGGATAAGATGATACTTGTAGGAAGGCAGAAGAATAATCTTGTAAAACTAAGTCTAAGATATCAGAAAGGAGATTTGAGAAAAATATTAGAAAAGTCTTTGGAAGGTCTTGATGGAACGGGTGGAGGTCATGAGCATGCATGTGGAGCCCATGTTAAATCAGAAGATTTTAATGAATTTGTAAAACGTTTAGAAAGTTATATAAAATAAGAAATATGTTTTTCATTCATGAGAATTTGGGTGATATTCTTTATTCTATTGTTTGTTCCGATAGCTTATGCTCAGGAGGAATATCAGAATTATGAATCAGTAACTCTAGACACAAGAATAACTTCACAGATAAACCTTGATTCTGGAGTTGATTATCTCTCTTCAGAACTATATTTTTTCCCAAGAGAGACAGAATTTCAAAAGATAACTGAAAAAACATATTCGGACAAGGTTCTGGTAAAACAGGATTACATAACTTATGAATGGACAAATCCAGAAGAGCAATTGGCTTTTTACCTTGACTATAAAATAAAAAGTAATTTCAATCTTGTGGAGATAAAAAACAAGATTCTATACCCGATAGAAGTTCCTGAAGAGTACAAGGAATATTTGAAGTCTACAGATTTGATAAACTCAAATAACATATTGATAAAAAAACAGGCTGATGACATTCTTGATGACGAGGATGACTTGTATGAAGTTGTTTACAAATTAGCTTCATGGACTAAAGATAACATAAATTACTCTCTTGAAACACTTACCGAAGAAGTTACTCAAAATTCTTTATGGGTTCTTGAAAACAAAAGAGGAGTATGCGACGAGCTTACCGTTCTTTTTATTGCAATGTTAAGATCAAGAGGTATACCTGCTAAATTTGTCTCAGGCCAATCATACACAAATGTTATTCCTGGGTTTGGAAATCATGCATGGGCAGAAGTATATTTTCCTGGAAAAGGATGGGTTCCTTTTGATGTGACATACGGTCAGTATGGTTATGTTGATGCAACACATATAAAAATGAAGGAATCTGCTGATGCAAAAGAGCCGTCCGTAAAATATAAATGGTCCCCTGCAGGAAAAGAATTAGATGTAAATCCTCTGAATATTTCAACTTCAATAACATCAGTTTCTGACAAGATGCCAAATTATGTAAAAATAAATTTTAATCTTTTAAGAAATCAAGTAAAATCAGGCTCTTATGTCCCAATAGAGATTGAATTGGAAAATACAAAAGACTTTTACATTTCAACAACGCTTTACATAACAAAAGCACCATCAGAAATGGCAAATAATGTCAGGCACGTTTTGCTGAAACCAAATGAAAAGAAAAAAATTTATTGGGTAATTAACACCCCTGATAATTTAGATGATAGGTATCTTTACACATCAAAAATAGAAATTCTAGATTTTTTTGGAGCATCCTGGGAGGCTGAAATTGAATATGCAAACAAGTACTCATACTATTCATTAGAAGAATCGCTTGAAAAAATGCACCAGCTTGAAATTGAAAATAGAAATCCAGAATCAAAAATTGATGTATTCTGCTCAACAGATAAATTAAAATATTATGATTATGAAAATGCAACATTAATATGCATGGTAACAAATTCAGATCAAAAGTATAATTCATTAAAATTATGTTTTATTGACAAATGCATGAGTTTTGATTCTAAATTGGGTGAAACAAATGATTTCATTTTTAATTTGCCTCTGGAAATAGGAAAAAAAGAGCATCATGCAGAGCTCTCAAACTCAGTACCAATAAAAAGCTTTTACTTTGATGTTAATGTTGTAGAGACTCCAGATTTAGTTATTGATAACTTAAATTATCTCAGTGAAATAAATTACAAGGGCTCATCTGAGATAAAATTTGATATTACTGCAAAATCTAGTGCAAAAAATATAGTCATAAATATGGACGAGAAGGAATTGTTCAAATTTGATGTTTATGAAGGAAAGGAAAATTTTGTAGTTCCATTCAAAGGTAAATATTTTTACAAAAATAATCATAAAATAATTATTGAATATGAGGATGATAATGGAATAAAATACAGGACAGAGCAGGAGTTAATTATCAATGTCAAGAATGTTCCATTTTATATAAAAATAGGAAATTGGTGGTTTGCAATACTTGGCTTTATGCTTGTTTTGTTCTTTTTTAGAAGGAAGTTATTCAAATTAAAAGAGCCTCCAAAACTAATAAAAAAGTATAAACTCTAAAGTAACAACAAAACCAAAAACTTTATAAACCACTTAATTCTTCCAGTTTTATCAGATAAGTCAAGCAGACTTAAAATGC
>Ga0209542_10013285_pt1 | contig 14233 bp, 18 predicted proteins | sample RifCSPhighO2_01_FD_184028 | JGI IMG/M metagenome (GOLD analysis project Ga0209542, IMG submission 184028) | Soil microbial communities from Rifle, Colorado - Rifle CSP2_plank highO2_0.1 (SPAdes) (version 2) | ecosystem: Environmental > Terrestrial > Deep subsurface > Rock core/Sediment ...
TGATTGAAAGCATGACAAAAGAATCATTGGAATCAATGCAGGATGAGATCAGCAAATATCTTGAGCAGGAGGAAAAAGGCAACGAAGATCCTGAAGAAAGAATAAAGCAGCTAAGCGAGCTCATTAGCGACGTTTCAGATAAGAAGACAGTAGACAAATACAAAAAAGAGATTAAAGAGCTGACGAAGAAACTTAGGCCTGAGAATGAAAATATTCTATCTTCTTTATTCAAAGGGCTTAAAGAAATTACTGGTCCATTGCAGGGAATTCTAAAGCCAAAGCTTGAACTTGGAAGAATAGAGAAGATGACTAGGGATTCTGCAAAATCAAAATCTGCAAGCAGTGCTTATGTAGTCTATTTGGTATATAAGAAATCACATGGAATGGTATCTGAATAATCAACTAAGATTTAGATAATTTTAAATAAATCATTATTCATTAATAATCTATGTCAATAAAAAGAATTCTCAAGCAGCTGAAAAAAGAAAAAGACAAAATAAAATACTTGGAAAGGGAATTGAAAAAAATTGAAGATGAGAAATTAAAAAATGAAATAGAAAAGATTATAGAGAAATTAAAAAATGAAGAGAAGAAAAAATCAAATAGCGACGAGGAAAAGGTAAAAATTCCTTCATTGGAGCAGATTGCGATGAGCATTCCAAGAATGTCAAGAATGTCGGTTGTACAGACAGAAAAGCTTGAAAATTATCAATCAAAGACAAGGGCAAGAGTTGCTATGCCTGGAGCTGTTGAGCAGGAGCATGGAGGAGCAAGAAAGCAGCAAGGATATTCTGAAAACTATGGCTCGAACATAAAATCAGACTACGTGAGGACGAAAGCGGATTTCAACAGGGAACTAGAAACATCCGGCTTAATAACTAAAAGCAGTTTTACAACGACAGCAGAATCAAAGCATGCAATTCAGCAGAAGGCAGGTAATAGGGAAGAATACATGCAAACAGGGGATAATTTAAATATACAGCAGTACAATGTAAGAGAAAATATGATAAAAGAGGATCTTACAGGACTCACGCATGATTTAAAACAGGCGAAAAGAGGAAGAAGAAACATCGAGGTTTACCATGGCTGATATTTTCAAAAAAGAATATTCTGGATCAATGGATTCAAAGTATTATTTCACTTCGGATAAAATCCCAGCTGGAAAAGTTGGAGCAACCGCATCACCTCAAACCCCAAATCAAATTGGAGAATTAACTTCCAGATTGAACCAGGGATTAAAAGCAGTTGAAATTGGAGCGATGAATCAAAGATTGCTTGATCAAGTTCCTCTTGAGCACTTTAATGAAATTCGAAGATTAAACAAGCTAACTGGATCAGAAGCGAGTTTGCATGCACCTATACAAGATTTAGATCTGGCAGGATTTACGCAGCAGGGATGGAATGAATACGAAAAGAAAGAATCCATCGAGAAACTAAAATCGGCAATTGACAGGGCGCATTATATGGACATCAATGGAAATATTCCAGTTACCGTTCATGCCGGCGGATTTCCAGCTCAAAAATGGCAGAAAGAGGGATTGTATGAAGGAGGAGAAATAGAAGAAGGGCAAAAAAAGCTGCAAGATCAAAGATCAGAAATGGTCTTAGTAAATCAGGATACCGGTCAGATGCAGTCAGTAAGGTATAAAGAAAAAGATTATATTTCCGGAAGGAAGGTTGCATGGACTCCTGAATATTCTATGGATAACTTGAACAGGACTTCTTGGGACGAAGAAAAATTAAGGATTATGCAGTGGAAAAAGGACATGAACGAAGTGCAAGACAGGTTCGATGCATTGCACAGGCAAAAACTTGAGCTGCTGAAAAGCGCTGAAGGAAAAAAACTGCTTACTGAAAATGAAAAAAAAGAGCTTGGTGCATTAAGCGCTGAAGAAGAAAGGATGCATAATTACCGGGGAGAATTATATACACATATCCGCTCATTAACCGAAGATATGTACAGCAGATACAAAAAATTTGGCACTGAAGAGAATGAAGCTGAAAAAAGGCATCATAAGCAGATGTTCGAACAAGTAATAAATAGAATGGATGAAGATGAAAAAAAAGCTGATAAAATAAGAAAGGAACTCGCCAGAAACAATGAAAAATTCAGAAAGATAAAAACTGAAAATGAAGCTGAAGAGATCATTAATGAAAGAAGAAAACTAATAAGGATGCATAGTGAAATAGTTTATGACCAGTCAGAGGTTGTAGCTAGAGCAATAGAGGATTTGCCTGCTCCTAAAACATGGGTTCCAGTGGATGATTTTGCCAAAGAAAAGGTTTCAGATTCAATTACCGAGGCTGCTTTATATGCCTACAAAAAATATGGAGAAAAAGCGCCGATAGTTTCTGTTGAAAATGTTTATCCTGAATTTGCACTGTCAAGGGCTGAATCGTTGAAGGAGACAGTAGAATTAGCTAAGAAAAATTTTGCTGAAAGACTAAGTAAAAACATGAGTGAAAAAAAAGCGAAAGAGATTGCAAACAAGCTAATAGGTGTTACATGGGATGTAGGTCATATTTACATGCTTAAGAAACACGGTTACACTGATGAAGACATTAAAAAAGAAGCTGAAAAAATTGGAAAGCATGTCACTCATATCCACCTCACAGATAATTTTGGATTTGAAGATTCGCATTTACCTCCTGGAGAAGGATCAGTAAATATAAAAGAGCAGCTGGGTGAAATTGAAAAAAGTCTGACTAAGGAGCAGAAGGAAAGAATGAAAACCATCGTCGAAGCAGGTGAATTTGTTGCTAACTTTAAGGAAACACCGCACTTATACGCACTATCTCATTTAGGCAGTCCATTATACAGCGAAGATCTAGGTCCAACATGGGGGGATATTTGGGATACTCATGGAAATTACATGACTGGATTTGGCGAAGTAATGCCGCAAAAATATTTTGATCTTTATGGAGCTCCAGGATTTGCCCAGCTTCCTAGAGAGCTTGGGGGTGCTGCAGGCTCACCAGAAAGAGGAAGGCTTGCATCTTCAGGAGGAGAAGAAAGTTAAACAAAACTTTAATATAGTAAATATCTTTCAACATCAAAAGAGGTGAGATTATTTGTCGTCGAGAAAATTTGAAAGAACTGAATTAAGGAAAAAAGCACTGGAAACCGATAATGATATTGCTTATGATTTTGCAGTTAAAGCTTATAAAAAATTCCAAAATGTGATTAAGTCTATAGCATTATTTGGATCTGCAGCAAAACAAACTGCATCCAAGAAATCGGATATAGATATCATAATAATTGTTGATGATTGCACTGTCCTTTGGGATGAAGAATTAATTGCTTGGTATCGGGAAGAGCTTGCAAGATTAATATCCCAGCAGAATTACAAAAAAGATTTGCACATCAATACAGTTACATTATCAACTTTCTGGAAAGAGATTAAAGAAGGAGATCCTGTTGCAATAAATGTTTTGAGATACGGAGAGCCTTTAGTCGACTACGGAGGATTATTCTCTCCATTAAAAGTTTTATTGAAAAGAGGAAAAATTAGGCCGACTCCGGAAGCGATTTATATTGCAATGCAGAGAGCGCCAATGCATTTGTCAAGATCAAGATACGCTATTCTTGGGGCTGTTGAGGGGTTGTATTGGGCAATGGTAGACTCAGCTCACGCAGCTCTAATGGCAGCCGGTCATTCTCCTCCGTCTCCAGAGCATGTTTATGATATGCTGAAAAAAGTCCTGCCAAAATTATCGGCAAAGTATCCGGCTTATTTCAAAGAGATGTACATGGTTGCTCATAACATAACTCATGGAAATGTAAAAGCAATGCACGGAAAGCAGATAGATGATCTAAGAGGAAAAGCAGAAGACTTTGTAAGTGAAATGAAGAAGCAAGTTAAGAGATTTGAGTGAAATATGATGTTAAAAAATGATAGTTATTGAGAATTATTATTTTGATACTTCCATGTGGTTGGATATTCATGAAAAAAGAGGATATAATGGAGAAGTTGCTAAAAAATTAGTGGAAAAAATAATCCGGGAAAATAAAAGAATTATCTATTCTGATTTCATAATAAAAGAGCTTAAGGATATTGGTTATCTGGATAATGAAATTAATAAGATGTTAAGTATCGCTAAACCTAACAATCTTAAAATAATCCATAGAACAAAAAAACAAATCTCTGAATCTGTAAGGATAGCGAAACAGAGAGATGTTCCTCTCGGAGATGCTATCCATGCTGTTCTTGCTAGAGACCATGAAGCACAGTTAGTCTCAAGAGACCCCCATTTTTTAAAACTTATGGATATAACAAGATTAGAGCCTCCAGAAAATTTACTCTAATTTAATTCCCATTTCTCTAGCCATCTCTCTGGCTACCTTTTCTCTAACCTTATGTAAATCCTCGTCTGTTGTTTTTCTTTTAGAAGAGCCGTAGAATTCATCCAGCCTTTTCAAAGCGGCTTTTGTCTCTAAATCATCCATCTTATCCCTAATAGCTTCTCGGATGAATTCTGTTTTAGTTGTATATCTGTGCCTTTTCATAACATTTTCTATATCATGCAGAAATGAATTTTCCAACTTCAAGCTGATTGTTTCCATGGTATAACTAAGTAATATTAGATAATATATAATCTTTTCTGTTTTCTAATAAATTGAGAAAAGCAAAAGAACTTATTAATGAACTATAAAGGAAATTCAAAAGGAGATTTATATTTTACTCCTTTTCCATTTAAGCAGGAAGTAACAATAGAAACTAAATCTCCGATATTTTGAGTTGCTCTTGACATATCATTAACCTGGAAAGCAGAAGGTAATTCTGGCTCAAACTGAACAAATTGAGTCCCATTTTTCTCAGAGCTTATATTTACAATTCTAACAGGTTCGAGATATCTAAAAAGAGGATAAGCTCTGCTAATTTCATCACAAATCTGTTCAGAGTATTGTCGAGCTAAATCTCTGCTTTCCTCTTCGATTGGAAATAAATATAATTTTGCCATTTTATTCTCCCAAAAGCTTTTTAGTTTTATTTAAAAGATTATCCAAATTAAAAGGTTTGGAGATGAAATAATCCCCTCTTGCTTCTCTCCATTTCTGTTCATAGCTATCAGTTATATTGCCACTTACGCCTATAATTTTAATATCTTTAGTATTTTCATTATTTTTTATCCTATCACACGCTTCATATCCTTTTATCCCGGGCATATCAGTATCAATTAATATTAAGTCTGGTTTATCTCCATTAGCTATTGCTTCTAATAAAGAATCTGCATCTGGAAATTCTCTTGTTTCATAGCCTCTAGATCTATAAAATAGAACAGACAACTCTCTTACTGAAGCATTATCATCCACAACGTAAATTTTTTTAGCCATCTTCCTCTCCTAAAATTAAGCAGCCTGTTTCTTTTGCTCTTTAGGTTTTTCTGCTGCATATAAAATTGATCCTGCAACAGGGGTTTCAACTAGTTTAGTTAATTTTTCTTTATCTACGCTATATATAGCTTTTTCATCTTTTCCTTTCTCTTCTTTAACAAATTCACTGACAGCCATTCTGTATCTTAAGTCCCTCATCTCATCAGGGTTTCCATAGACTTGTCTTGTCATTATAGGCATCTTTGTTTTTTCCCTTAAAGACTCGGTTGCATATCTGTTTGCTTCATCCTGTGAAATTTCAGGAATAACAAATAATTGCTGGAATGCATATGAAACTCTTTTTACAGCATCATTCATATCTTTAGCTCCCTGCAGATCTTTGTTAAACTTATTAATTATTGCTTCTAAAATTTTTTCTTTATTTGATTTATACGCTTCCTCAATGATTCCTAATCTTGCTGATCTGGAAGTATCTAATTTTAAATATGCACTTCCTCTATCCCCTTCTAATTGCCCTAGTGTCTGCTCATACAAAGGAGTTCCTGGCTGAGCATTGCTTAATATTCGAGTAGCAGTATCTAACAAGCCGGCTTGATCGCTTGGGTCTTTGGCAAGATCATAACTATTTAGAACATAAGATAATCCAGAAATATTCTTCATTTCTCCGACTATGCTTTCTAATGTTGGTGCTTGATTTTGGTTTTCTTCTGGCATTTTTATCTATCCTTTCTATTAGGTGTTCTGCCTTCAGCTATTAATTTAGGCATTTGCTCTGTGATTCTGCCGTAAAATTCCTTGTAATCCCGAACTGGCTCGTTTAATTGTAAATTGCTCATTTTTTAACCTCGTATTGTTTTTATAGTAAAAATGGAGAAACTAATAGTATATAAAGCTTTCTATTATGTAATTACTATGAAGAGATAACATAAATGTGGCTAATTTAATATTCTGACCCTCTCCAGATTTCTGAAATCGTTATCTAGTGTAACTAGCTCAGCATTATTTTTTAAGGTAGATGCATAAATCAAGGCATCAAATGCAGGAAGCTTGTTTCGACTAGAAATCTCTGCTGCAAGTTCAGAAATATTCACATCTACATTAATAAGAAAACTTCTTTTTTTGATGGCATCAATGCTTTTGGTAATTTGCTCGGGGGCAATTTTTTGTTTTGTCAATATTTTCTTTATCTCAAATAAAGACAGCACAGAAAGAAAAAGCATCTCATCACTTTCAAAAATCTCGCTAAAAGAACTATTAACTAAATAGGCGATCCAAACAGATGAATCAATAAGCTTAGAATCTGTCACTTTCATGCCTCATTTTTTTCAATTCTATTAACATAGACTTAAGAGAATCCTTTCCCAGGTGTTTTCCTAGATATCCTGCCAAAGACTCGTTTTTGGTTCTCGCCATCACTATTTTAGTTATTGCGTCATCATAAGAATCTGCCTTGGTTTCTTCTTTCAATTTCTTTAAAAGCTCCAAAGTCGTATTTTGTACTTGGATTGTAGTTACCATATAATTATATAACTATAGATTATATAAAAGCTTTTCGCATTTACAGATCTAGAACTTCAAACCCATAACTATCTTCAACTATTTTTATTGCCTCTAATTTTTCTTCTGCAGTTTTTACCTCTCCCTTGTAAACTTTTCCATTAACACCGTCGACAGTTACTATCAAGCCATGATTCAAAATCGCAGTTGAATCCTCAGCAATAACAAATGGAATGTTGTGCTGCCTGCATAAGATAGCAAAGCAGCTCCCCAAGCCCCCTTCATTTACAACAACGCCTTTTAGTTTATCTAAATTTTCAATGGCTCTTGAGCCTGCAGTATTATCGACGAAGATGGATTGATTAACAACTCCAGAATTTATTTTAGGGCTCGCTCCTGCTCCTTCAATTAAAACCTCTCCCTTTAAATTATCTTTATCTATTATCTCAGGAAGATTAAACAATCTTACATGAAATATTTCAATTTTTTTTCCTATTCCGAATTCAACAATAACTGGCTTATCGTATATTCTTTCTATCTTATCAACTATTTTAGCTATGTTCTCAATCTCAAATTTATCCAATACTCTTTTCCGCTGCTCATCAACAAGTTTTTTCCTTACAGTCTCATTTGTGTTCAAATCTCGGATTAGCTTTAGTTTTTTCTTTCCAATGATTTCATTCTTGACTGATAGATTGACGTCGATAATGTATCTGTCGGGAGTTATTTCCCCTTTTGTTAATATCTGACCAAGGCCAAACCCGGCTTCAATCACCATTTCTCTCTCCCTATTCATTGGGTTAGAGCTTAATACAACACCGCTTTTATTTATATCAGCCATTTTTTGCACGAGAACTGCGATAGAAGGATCAGCATTATCTCTCTTTAAGCTAAGAAGGTTGTATGGATTATATGCACTGCTCCAAGATTCCTTTATTGCATTTAAAAGGCTCTTGCCTCCGATGATATTCAAATAGTTGTTGCAAACCCCTGGAACATCGAAAACAGCGCTTGACCTTACAGCAACAAGTGCATTGCTCCTTCCTTTCTTGATCAAATTTAAAACGTCGCTGCTTACCCTTAATAGCTCCTCGTTAACATTTAGATTCTCATAAGCCTCCAGGATTTCCGACCATAAAACTGAAGAGATATCCTCCTTAATTATTCTCTGCCTAATTATTTCAGATGCCTGCATAAGATTATCAAATCTCCTTATATCCAGCTTGTCAATTATTTTTTTTATCTCCCTGTCTATATTATTTGACTGAAGAAATTCCCTAAATGCATCGGCGCTGATTACAAAACCATTTGGCACAGGAAAACTTTTATTGTATAAATCCGCCAGAAAAGCAGCTTTAACGCCAGCTATCTCAACTTTGTTTTTGTTAAGGTTTTTAAGCCAGATAATATTGCTTATCAATTTAATCACAGATTGAAAATACTTCTCCTATTAATATTTTTTTCTAAATTCTATCAGTCAATTATTAAAAAAAGGATGAAAGTTTCACGTAAAGGTTAACAATAAACTTATAAAGAAGCTAGCATTAAGTAATTCAGATGGAATGTTTAATCTGTAGGGGAGAGATATCTAATGAAAGGATATATTGCGATGAGTGTTTAAGGAAATCTAGGCTAAAATAAAAAATTAATAAAAAAATTTTAATTAATTCTAAGGAATTAGTTTTTTACTTCACTAATTTTTATTGATGACCTGAACGGCAGTCTGTGATTAGCATGCTTCAATGCATCTTTCGCAGCTTCTATTCCATTTTGGTTTACATAAACTGTGAAAACACTTTGGTTTTTTATTAATCTAGCAGCTATTCCTATTACTTTCCCAAACGCCTGCTGCATTCCCGTCTGCATCCTGTCTGCCCCTGCTCCTACTAGCATTTTATTTTCCCTGAGGGCGTGATGAGGATAAACTAAGACGATGAAATAATAACCATTTCTGCCTAGTGCATTTTCCAGCCTTCTGTTGCTAACCTGTCTTGCACTCTCCAAGGCATTATCCCTCACTTGCACTCTTTCCTTAGTAACAAGATCAATTTTATGAGAAAACTTCTTATGAACATCACCCATATGATATCTGACTAGTCTAGAGTTAGGAAATGTTTTTATATATGCCTTTGGCTTGTATTTGCTCTTTCTAGTATAAGCTCTTGTTACATTCCTATAGCATTTGAATTTTCTTAAAGTTGCCATTTGATTTTATATTAAATTGTTGCTAATTATTTCTGCTAACATTAATGAAGATAAATCCGTCTTTTTTTCATTTAATCCTCTCTTACTCAATTCCTTTTCTAGCAATTCCAAACTTTTTCTCATAACAAATAAATTAGCATTAGGATTAGATAATTTAGGGACTCTTTCGTGTTTCTGATAAAAATCATAGATGTCAATTTTTGATTCTCTTATAGCTTGAGCAGTTTCCCTGTAAGTTTTATCATCTTTTCTCATCATGATTTCAGCTAGTCTTTCATTGTAATTCATTTTACTTCCACCTCGCTGCCGATTGCCTGTCCAGGAACTCCTCTTTCTAAAATTGCGCGAATGTTTCCTGAGTTGCCGTGATAATTACTAATCTTTCCTTTTATCTCCTTTCCAGAAGAACTTTTCCAAATAACAGTTTTTCCGATTAAATCTTTTGTTTTTTCCTTTGAGTTTATGTTTTCAACTTTAATAATAATTTGCCTTGTATTCTGCCTTCTTCTACTCCTTCTAAAGCTTACAATTCTTGCTTTCATATGACATTTGCTCTAATATTGAATTTAAAAAGATTTCTAATATCCTACAAGAATCTCTATTTCATTCCCAAAGATGGTTTTCAGGCTTTCAAATGTTTTCTCTTTTATAAATACATTTTTCGGGATTTTCTCTTTAGCAACAAAGTTTTCAAGCTCTTCCAAGTTTGATTGTTCAATTCCGTGGATGCTGCCGTCTTTTCCGACTTTTCCTTTTCCTATCTTGTCTTTCTTTGCGCTGTCCTCTATTATAAATGCTATGTCGTCAAATAATATTACCTCTCCAAACTTATTATTATATTTCACTCTGACTGTCACTTTATCCAGTTCTCTTGCTCTCTTGAACTGTATGTAGTCAATCAATGTTCTTATGAATAATCTTGAATCTTTCCTTACTTTATCAATCTCTGCCCTGCTCAATTTTCCTTTTTTATATTCTGCTTTTGCATTTGTCAAGTCCTTAAACATCACTAAGAATTTTTTGTCAAGCTCTCCCTTATCCACTAGTTTAGAAAGTCCGTTTTCTAAATCCTTCGCTTTTATTTTATTTAATGCTAAAACATCACTGACTATTTTTCTGCTCGCTTCATATATCTGGATAATATCTTCCTCTTCTTTCTTCTTTTCAATCTGGTCAAATAATTTTCTTATTCTTGCTAAATAATTCTCGCTGTCTTTCAGCAGGATATCAACTTCTTTTCCTGTGATTTTTTTTATCTTTTCATGCTCAAGGTCCTTGTACCATTTTCTGATCTTAGCTAAGATTTCAACATATTTTTTTTCAAGCAGTTTTTCTTTTTTTACAAAAATATCTTCCATTAATTCTATTGTTTCCTTTGGAGTAGGAGGATTAACTCCATATAGCATCAATGCTGCCTGGCTTGGATTTAGAACAGCCCAATAAATATCTTTTTCCAAAATATCTCTTAATCTGTATTGAACACTCTCTAAAATTCTTTCGCCTGTGCTCATAAAAACATCAATAGCTTCAGGGCTTGGTTTTATCCTCCCCATCTCTAACATTAGCTTCCAAGGCATGAATACTCCTCTGTCATATAATGGAACGCCGTCTCTCAAGAAAGTAAAAAAGACAGGGTTTGCATCCTTAATTCCCTCCCAGAAATCTGTTAAAATATAAACTTGAATATGAAACTTCTTGTCAACTTTTGTTATTGCGCTTGCTTCAAAACCCTGGCTGATAATAATCGCCCTTAATTTTTCTTTTAACTCAAAGCGAGGCATTCTTTTTACATCTGTATCATCGACAATAACATAAACATCAATATCATTTGCTTTTTCTCCTCTGAATAAACTGCCTGCCGCAACATAGCTGACTATGTATTTGTCAAACTTTTTTAGAACCATATTCTTGTGGACTTCGCTTATCTTAACTGCTGCAAGCAAATCATTCGGATCATAGAGTATCATTCCAATGCCGATTAACCCTATTAACTCCCATTTGCTGTCATAACAGTCCTGCTTTAATTCACTTAACAAAACAATTTCAACCACAAAGTTTTTGTTAATCTCCTCTGCAATACTTTTTGATATGGAAAATAATCTGTCTCTCAGCTCAAGCTTGTGCATTTTCTTGCTGTCAGAATCATCAAATAAAACTAGCAGGTCAACTTTTCCTTTGTCTTCTTTTTTCGGAGGCAAGAGGGCAATGCCTGCAACATATTTATCAAATTTCTTTAGAAGGTTTTTTTGAAATTTATCTATTTTAGCTTTTGCTTCCTGCAAATTCTTCTTTATCTCATCAAGATTTTCTTCCTTAATGGCCTCTATCCCTTGCTCAACTTTCTGAGACTTCATAATTCCATCCTACCATTTTTTATTTAAAAACCTTTGTATTTATATTCTAGAGTATATATTTGAAAAAACACAACCTTTTTAATGGAAAAATATTAAGGAATCATTGCGGGTCCGTGGTCTAGTGGTTAAATTTTTCAAGGAGAAAGATTCCATAAATGACGTCGCCCTTACAAGGCGGAAATCGGGTGTTCGACTCACCCCGGACCCAGTATCCATCGATTATATCTCCCGATATGCTTTGAATTCTTAAATCCAATCTCGTCTTTCCATCTGGGAATATTTTTTCTACCACTAATCTGAACTACGAACTTAACGTAAACCTTATTAGTTCTTTTATCATATTGCTCTCTTTTATATGAGCTGAAAGAAATATTCAAATTATCTAAGATCTTTCCCATTCCTTTTATTAGATTTTTACTTTGAAGATGGAAGTCTATTATAGGATAATTTTTCTTTACAGTTTTAAAATACCCATCAGAATCCATCATTCCACGTAAAAAAGATTTTTGAAAATCTAATGATTGAAAAACCCATTCGGGTATTTTGATATCCGTTTTTGGAGATTCTTTAACAACCAAGATATCCCGATAGAACAAGAATAAGACCTTTGAATGAAATCTCAAAAAAAGTTCATTGGGTTTTGGATTCTTTATTATCATTCTTTTTAAGTTAAAAAGGCTCTCCTTGCGCGGAATTAATACATTTTTAAAATAATCAAGATCTTCAGGGTGTTTTCCTGAATAAACAAAATCATAATGAATACCATAATTGTCTTTTCTTCTTTTCATGTAACCGTCTCCTATATGAAATCCAATATCCTCTGATAGTTCAGATGAAAATTTATCAGGAATAATTATCCCTCTATTAAGATCCTTCTTACTAAACTCCAGATTTGATGAATCAATTTTCATAAGAAAGTGTTATATTTGATTTATATATCTCTTACGGGTATATGTCACATATGTCATATGAATAAATAAAAAAATCAAAATTCAAATCCATATTCCCCATACATTGGGGTAAACAAAAATGGCCCGAGAAATTCCAGTTCAAGCCTTCCGTTTTCCAGCTTTCTTCCGCGAATCATTGTCTGCTCTTCTTTGTTGCCGACAGGAGCTATTATGAGTCCGCCTATTTTCAGCTGATTAATTAATGCCTGTGGAAAATCTCTGCATGCAGCTGTAATTATTATCCTATCAAAAGGAGATTCATCTTTCATTCCTTTACTTCCATCACACTCATGCACTTCAATATTTTTTATCTCCGCCTTATCAAAATTTGCTCTGGAGAATTCAACGAGCTCGGGAACAACCTCTGTTGTAATTACTCTTCCACTATCTCCTACTAATTTAGAAAGCAATGCTGCCTGATATCCTGATCCAGTTCCAACTTCAAACAGTTTCTCACCTGGATTTATTTCCAAAGCAGAGGTCATTATCATCACTGTTGTTGGCTGTGAAATTGTTTTCCCTCTTGTTAAAGGGAGAGGTGTGTCTTCATATGCATAATTTTTTATATTATCTGCAACAAAATTCTCTCTTTTTACTTTTGTAAACGCAATTATCTCTTCTTCTGTAAAATCAAAATTCTCTCTCCAAAATTCAATGAGCTGATCTCTCTTTTGTTCAAGCATCATTTTAAAACTCCTATTATGCAGAATGACATGACTATAGTTATGCAAAACAGATATTTAAATTTATCTGCTCAAAGCATTTTAGAAACATAAACTCCCTCTTTTTTGTAGCCAATTTTTTTGAAATATTCTTTGACTCCAATTCCTGAAATAACAACTATTTTGTTCCTGCCGAATTCTTCTTTTGAAATTCTCTCTGCTTCTAAAATTAATCTTTTCCCCAACCCTCTATGTTGAATGCTTCCCTGCTTGCCAATGCCAGCGGCTTCTCCATATACATGCACTTCTCTAATGACTGCTGAATCTTTTGTTATCTCTTTTCTAAAGCTATTATCTGAAATCCTTAATCTCAGAAATCCTAATAGGGAATCATTTTTAGCGTCATCAAAACTCAAAAAAACCTCCTTGCCATTGCTTGCTTCATAATCAATTCTATTTAATCTAACCGTACTCCAATTTATTTTTTTATTTTTTGGCTCTCTGCACCTGATACAGTTGCATTTTTTATTTTCTTTTTTCATTAATTCATGAACAACTTGCCTGAAATTAGTCAAACCAACTCCGTCGATAGTAACTTTCGTTGGAATATCCCTATTAACACGGTATACTCTACAATATTTTGGAATAAGTTCTTTGCATTTAGCTACAATTTCAGCAGCTTCTCTCGTCCTTAATGGCCTGAATAAACCTTTTTTATACTGTAAATATAGAGGAGTTCCAGGCATAATCATGCAAGGATAAATCTTCAAGCCATCAGGCCTAAATCTATCATCCTCAAATAATTTTCTAAAGTTTTCAACTTCATCTTCAGTATTAACACCTGGTAATCCTGGCATCCAGTGAGCTATTACTTTGAATCCAAAATCTTTCAAAAGCTGGAAAGCTTTAGCTGTATCATTAACTGAATGCCCTCTATTAACTTTTTTTAAAACATCATCATCTAAAGATTGAACGCCAACTTCAATTCTTGTTGCTCCTAATTTCAAAGCTTGATTAATGTGCTCTTCAAAACACCAATCTGGTTTTGTTTCCAGAGTTAATGCAACACATCTTATCTTTGCAGTTTCATTTTTAATTTGCTCTTCTTCTAATTCAGTTTCTTTTTTCAATCGCAGAAGTTTCTCATGAATCTTTTTAGTTCTCTCTTCAGATCTAAATTCTAAATTAAACTCAAAAAATTCTTTGAACATATTTTTATTTAACTCCCTA
>Ga0209542_10013288_pt1 | contig 14231 bp, 14 predicted proteins | sample RifCSPhighO2_01_FD_184028 | JGI IMG/M metagenome (GOLD analysis project Ga0209542, IMG submission 184028) | Soil microbial communities from Rifle, Colorado - Rifle CSP2_plank highO2_0.1 (SPAdes) (version 2) | ecosystem: Environmental > Terrestrial > Deep subsurface > Rock core/Sediment ...
TAGAGACTCCATATCAAAGTATTTCTTTTTCTTGGCGGGGAGTTCGCTGTGGTCTTTTTTTGCGCGGGCCAAAAACTTCTTAACCCCCTCTACCCCTCTAGGATCAGCTTTCATTCCCATCTCAAGCGCCAGTTGGTAAATTTCTTGAATTGTCATGTTGTGAAAGTATATAATAAACAGGCTCAAAATACAACATGGCCGGGTGCTGGAATGGTAGACAGGCGAGTCTCAAAAACTCGTGGGGCGTAAGCTTCGTGAGAGTTCGAATCTCTCTCCGGCCACAAATGTGGGCTTGCCCCGTATAACCGCCGCCATGAGGCGAGGACGAAGACCTCGCGAATGGGAACTGAAGTTTGAACTTTTTGCTTAAGTTTTGTATAATACACACTTAATTATGGGCGTAGAAGACAATCGACGTACTGGAATGGAACCACCTGATGGTTCCACCTTCCCCGATTTCCTTTCTGACAGGGACGTAGGTAGAGAATCCGTGGTCCGCGAGGATACATCTGTAGTTAAAATTGATAGCGAAAACCCAAGTGGCGAACGAACTCAGCTAGACGACAATTTCGAAACGTTTCGTCTGCCACGTCCTTACGGAGTCCGGGTTAGTCATGGAGTGGTGGGTCAAGTCAAACGACTTCTTTATAACCTCTTCGGACCATAAAACTTAGGTTTTATCCTGGTTTTTTGAAGCCAAAAAGTTCTTCCTTGAATTCTCAGGATAAATAACCATTCGACAAGCTCATGGTCTACGACATCGTCTACTCTTCGACTCCCTCTCCCAGCACAATGTAGGAAATTTCAAGTGGATATGGGAATCAAAGAGGTTCATAAAAGTGTAATTTGATACTAATATAAAACATAAAATTTAACTAACTGTAGGAACTAACTGTAAGATTGTATACGGTAAAATTTGACAAATTTCAAAAAAAGTGTATCCTTATAAAACTTATGTCAGAAGTAGCAACACGATCCCCTGAAGCTATTGCTGCCTTTGATGATTACCGAAAAAGGTTTAAAAAAATTCTGGGCACATTCGTTAAACCTGAAATTCTGAATAATCCACGAAAGACGCCAGTATTACAAGTACACGGATTAACTCCCAGGGGAGTAATTGAAAGATTGTCAGATAGGCAATTGTATACTCAAGCGGAATTTGGAGGAGGTAGAGTGGCAATATATTGCCCCGAAGCTCGCTTTTCATCGCAAAGCATTGAGCTGGATTTCTACTTATCGGGCGAATCAGATGTGCATACGCTATTAATAGATTTTGAGGCAGGAAAATATGTTTTCATAAGAAGCAGTTCAAGGGATCCTTATAGAATCTATAATTTATCTTTTGCAAATCGCGATTTACATGAGAAAGATTCGGCTGCAGTTATTCAAGAAGCCAGTGGTCTTTTAGCGAAGGCTGCTGGATTACCTCATAAGTTTTTCCTTGCCGATTCTCCTAAAAGAAACTGAATTTATGCTTCGTCACCTGAAAGGTGAAACAGCTTTGTCACAATAGAAGGTGCTCGCTTAGAAGCAAACAGTCCTCCAGATGAACAATCAAAGCCACCTGATCCAATAGACATCGATAACTGGTGATCTATAAGCTCTCACTAGATAGAATCTGCATTTGGCTTTGAAGCCAAAAAGTTCCAACAACCTCTACTTGTGAGTTTTACCCCGGCCACATATTTAACGGGGCGAACCAAGTCAGTTTTCCTCGTTGAAAGCGGCTCTATAGCGATATATAATTACATTACTAGGAGGTGAGCCATCTGACAGACGGGGATCGCAACAAATTAGCAGACGTACTCTATGATAAATACGGCAAGCCTTTGGAAAAAGAACACTGGGGCGAGTTCGTAGCAATCTCTCCAAAAGGCAAGTCCATCGTTGCGCCTACTTTACTTGAGGCGATGAGAAAAGCTACGGCAAAATTTGGAAGAGGCAATTTTCTTTTCAAGGTCGGGCCGCGTGTCGTCGGTACCGCCTTATGACAAGCACGCTTATAAGCAACAAGCCTCCATATCTTCGGCTTGACCTTATGGTCAATCCAAAAGAACCAACCTACTCAGAAGATCAGGTAGAAGCTCTCTTTGACAGTGGTTTCAGTGGCGATGTCTCAGTGCCGGCCGAGCTCGTTGGTAACGGCAAGGCTCCTCCGCCAGAAGGTCACGTGCCGATAACGATTGCCGACGGCTCCGTAGTCTGGGTACCATCATATGAAGGGCATGTAACATTCAAGGAATTCGCTGGTAGGATCCCCCAGCCTATCGGTGTATCAGTCTTTGTCATGGGCAACGAGGTATTAGTGGGCCGAAACCTGATGAACCATTTCAAGGTAACCCTGGACCACGGCAGGACGCTCACCATAGAGCCTTAAATGGCACACTTCGACCTGCGGTCTAAGTGTAAACATTATGAAAAAATTCCCAAGAATCGTTGGGCTTGTGGGGCCGATTGCCTCGGGAAAAGATACGGTTCTTGAAGAACTTGAAAAGCGCGGATTTAAAGCTTTTTTCTTAGGTGAAAGAACTCGTGAGGAAGCAGACAGACGCCGCCTACCACATGACCGATCAGTCCTTCAGGACATGGGGAATGATCTCAGGGAAAAATTCGGAGACGATATTTTGGTTAAGCGAACTGAAGAATTGTTCGATGGGTCGGAAGAAAAAATAGTAATCGACGGAATAAGAAATGCGGGTGAAATAGCGTATCTTCGGAAAAAATATAACACAATAATAATTGGCGTAGACGCCCCAAGTAAAAAAAGGATGGAATTTTCTAGAAAAAGAAGTGCTGATGCAGATCCCAAAACAGGAGGAGAGTTTGAGCGTGTCGAACAAAGAGATAGAGGAATTGGCGAAAACTCGCACGGACAGCAAGTAGATGCGTGCCTTACGCTTTCCGATATAGTCATCGAGAATAATGGAACAATTCAAGAATTTAAAAAAAAGATACAAAAAGCGCTTGTTCAGCTTGATTTAAACCCTTCGAAAAGGTAGAATATACTCCCATAATGGCTAAAATTGTTATTGGGCTTGTGGGGCCGATTGCCTCAGGTAAGGGAACCGTTATCGATATCCTTAAAAACAAAGGTTATACCCCCTACTCTCTTTCGGATGCTCTTAAAGAGGAGATTCGCGCAAGAGGTCTTGAAATTACAAGATTTAACTGCAATCGAATTTCAAACGAACTTCGGGAAACTCAAGAAGCAGATGTTTTGGCGCGACGAACAGTAGAAGTTATCGACCAAGATAAACCCGAACTTGTAGCGATAGATGCTATACGAAATCCTTTGGAAATTAAATTTCTGCAAAATAAATTCGGCGCGAAAATTATTGGAGTTGTTTCTGATCGGAAAAAGAGATATAAGATGTTTCGCGAACGCGGAACATACACTGACGAGATTCAAACCTTCGAACAGTTTAAGGAACTTGACGATCGTGAATTTGCTCAAGCCGGCGAACACAAACAGCAAATAAAAGCGTGCCTTGAACTTTCAGACGTTGTAATCGACAACAACGGAACACTCCAGGATTTGGCCCAAAAAGTGGCCCTCGCCCTCGCCAGAATAGCTTAACGCTTGGCAATTGATCTATAAACTTTTATGTATTCATCCATCATTCTCTTTGCTGTGAAAAACTTTTCAACGTGAGATCTACAATTCCGCCGCATTTGCAAATATTTTTCAGTTGGCATGGAATAAATTCTCTCGACAGCCTCTAGTAATCCTTTCAATCCCGTTTCCCTAATAATCCAATCTCCGCGCTTGTCATCATCTGACGGGTTAACTATAAATCCTGTTTCTCCGTCTTTTATAATCTCAGGGATAGAACCGCGGGCATAGACAACAACCGGAGTGCCGCAAGACATAGACTCAATTAGAACTAATCCGAATGGTTCCTCCCATTCGACTGGATAAAGGAATAATTTACTCGATTGATAATCGCTTATTAAATCTTGTCTATTTTTGTCAAATTCGATTGATATTTGTCCTGAGGAAATTAAACTTTTGTGAATCTCAAGTTGGTTATTAACCCAATCCAAATGCTCCTGTTTTTGAAGAATGAATAGTTTTGCTTTCCTTTTCACCTCTTCTACTATTTTAAAAACCTCTGCGAGCCCCTTGTCGGGCGTACCTCTACCCGCCCACATAATATTTCCGCCACCGCTTTGATCAAAAGCAAAATCCTTTTCTTCAATTCCATGATGAATTGTGGCAGCGTAGTTCAATTCCGGGAAGAATTTTCTTTGCGAATTGCTTATTGACACAAAGAAAAGGTTCTCGAGATTTCTGAATAACGAAAAATAATTCTTAACATATGCACCCACATGCGTATAATGGAGCGTCACTAGAATTGGTTTTTTAACATATGGAGCAAAAGGAAGAATAATATCTCCGTCACCGATATTGGCATGATAAAGATCAAATTTATCTTCCATCAGGAAGGCGGAAGATATAAGCGCCAACTCAAAAATGATGTGTTTATCTGCTTGAATAATACTGCTATCAGAAATGGACGGGGCCGAAGCAATGCTTTCAACCTTTAGGGGAAGCTTAGAATCGCCAGAAGCAAAAACAGTAACTTCGAAATTGTTATTCTTTAACCTGGATGCTAGATTGTTAATTAAAATATAATCAAAAATTTCTGTCCCCTTTCCAACATTTTGAGATACATTTACGTAATTTGAGCAAACTATGGCAATCCTCATAAGTCAACAATCGTCCTTAATAGTTCAGCCGACCAGCGATAAACATTATAATTCTTTATTGTTTCCCTTAATTCCTTCATTCTCTTTGTTTGCTCTGAAGGCAACATTTCAAGGCCTTCTTTTATTGCGTATGCGGTCTGCTCTCCATTGTAGGGATTAACAATTAATGCGTGTGTTAGCTCTCTTGATGCCCCTGTAAATTGGCTTAAGATGAGAACGCCTTTCTCATCATTTCTCGCGGCTACAAATTCTTTTGCCACCAAATTCATTCCGTCATGGAGTGAAGTTACAAGACAAATGTTTGCCAATTTATAAAATCTATAGATTTCTTCATGATCGTAATGTCTTTTTAGGAAAATAATTGGTCTCCAGCCATTTTGCCTAAAGAGCTTATTTACTCTCTCTACCTCTTCTTCAACGTCTTTGGCAAACTCTTGATATCTTTTGATCTTGATTCTTGAAGGAGCAGCAATTTGAATAAATGTGAAGTTACCTTGATAGTCAGGATATTTCTTAAGAAAAATCTCTATGGCTTTAAAACGCTCTAATATTCCCTTCGTATAGTCAAGCCTATCTACGCCTAAGGCTATGTGTTTGGTTTTAATACCCAAGCTCTTTACTAACTCTTCTTGATCAAGCTTGTCTACTTCAGATTTTTCTTGTCCGCTTTTGTCAGGAAAGGCAATGCTGATTGGTAATGGCTTGATATAAGAGACTTGGAGACCGCGTGTAATTGTAAAACGCTCATAATCAATAAGCGATTCAAGCTCACGCCCTACTGTTTCAACAAAATTATTGCAATGTAACTGGGTATGAAAACCAATCAGATCTGCACCAAGCATTCCATCTAAAATTTCCTTTTTCCATGGGCAAATACTGAATGACTCGGGGTTGGGCCAGGGAATATGCCAAAAAAGAGCTACGCTGGCATCGGGTCTGATCTTTTTTATCATTCTTGGAAGAAGCGCAAGGTGAAAATCCTGAACTAAAATAATAGGTCTGTCAAGGTTCTTTATTTCTGAAATCACAGCATTAGCGAATTTCCAATTAACTTTTTTGTATTCCTCCCAGTCTTCCTTTCTAAAAATTGGTCTTGTGTAAGCAATGTGACAAAGAGGCCATAAGCCTTCATTGGATAATCCGTAGTAATATCCTTGCTCCTCTTTATCCGTTAACCAAACCCGCCGCAAAGTATATTTTTTTTCTTGAGGCGGAACCATCAACTTGTCATCCTTATCAACCACAAGTCTATCTGCTTCCCCGCTTCCATGGGCGATCCATGTCCCTCCACAAGCCTGCATAACAGGTTCTATTGCTGTAACCATACCGCTGGCAGGAAGGAAATAGCTAATCTCCTTTCCGTGCTTAGTGTGGATATAAGGCTCTCTATTTGAAACAACAATAATTGTTCTGTCTTTTATGATTTCCTTAATAAATTCTTTCAGTCTTTCCTCAGTCCATGGGGAATCTAACTTGTCAAGGCGGAGCCTTGCTTCTTCGCTTGCAGCCATACGCGCTTCGATAAGACTTCTTCTAACGCTTGTGATTTCCTTAATAAGAGGCCCAAAAAATAAAGAACCCGCCGGACCTTCCTGCAAGCCCTGCCCTAAGTCCTCTACCCTGCCCGCTTTTAAAAAGTTGACCAGCGTTTCTATCGGTTTATAGATAATCCAACGCAGAAGAAGGAGGGTCGCCAACGATAATAGAAACGCCTGAATGAAAAGCCTCAAAAGATTATTTCTCCATATTTCAAGAAGCCTACTGTCAATGTAGCTTGCATTCTGCACAACCATTAACCCACCAACAACACTCTCATCATCATGTAGGGGGATTACCAGTACGTACACTTTCCTATCTTGAAATTCAGCAAACTCACCGCTTGGAAGGTCTGCGTCCATCGCCTCACCCGCAATTTTCTGCGACTCTGAAATTTCTTTTGGAAGACTTGAGGAAACAGCTACAATTTGCCCTTTATTATCGTAGATTGCAAGTCCTGCAAATCTTTCTCTACCGGCAAATTTCTCAACCAATACCTGTAGTTGCTGATCAGATTTATTTATAAAATTGGGTTCTACTGTCTCCTTTAACCCTTCAGCGAGAAGAATTGAACGACGTTCAAGATCTGTTCTGAGCCTCTCCTCTTCTTGTTGAACTTGATTAATCGTGAAAACTAATACAACAAGGCTTATAGCCGTAACTATTAAAAAAATGGCAATAAGGATTTGTTTCATGTGGACCTGCCGAGAATCGAACTCGGGACTGTACAATGCGAATGTACCGGTATACCACTTACCTACAAGCCCAGACATGAATATTATACTAAGTCACATGTTACATGTCACTTGTTACGTGTTTTAGTTGGCGGCTGGGGTTTCTTCTTGAGTACGTTCTATATTGAAGAATTTGATGCGGTCTCCTCGGAATAGTAATTCCCTCTCCCCTACTGGTCCATTTCTGTGTTTGGCAACAACGATTTTTACAATTCTCTGTGGCGTAAACTCCTCGTCTTCTGTATAAAGAAACACAACAACGTCTGCATCCTGCTCTATTGCTCCGGATTCGCGAAGATCTGCCAACTGAGGCTTACGAACCCCTCTGTGCTCAACTGCACGAGACAACTGAGAAACCGCAAGAATCGGAATCTTAAGTTCGCGAGCAAGATTCTTAAGTGATTGGGAAATGAAAGTAACTTCCTGCACGCGATTCTCAAATCGGCGCCCAGGATTTACAAGCTGCATATAATCAACTACTAGTAGTTTCATTCCGTGCTCTAGCTGTAGTCTTCTTGCTTTAGATCTCATCTCAGCAATTGAAATTCCAGGAGTATCATCAATATAAATTGGTGCTTCGGCTAATTCTCCCATGGCTTGCGAAAGTTTTTCAAAGTCTTCATCCGAAAGCTTTCCGGTCTTAAGCTTCCAAGCATCTATATTAGCCTGGCCAATTAATAATCTATCAACCAGCTCTTCTTTGCTCATTTCAAGCGAAAACATTCCGACCGGGATTTTGAGGACACTGGCAACATGCTGGGCAACATTAACGACAAATGCGGTTTTGCCTTGTCCCGGGCGGGACGCTAAAACTATTAAATTGGAGTCCTGGAGACCTGAAAGCAAAAGGTCAAGATCAACAAAACCAGTGGCTAACCCCCTGTACAAAGCTTGTCTTTTGTGAAGTTCGTCCAGCTTATCAAAACTTTCTGCCAGCGCTTCCCTTACGTGAATAAATCCTTGCTTAACAGACTCCTGAGATAAACTAAAAATGTCCTGTTCAATACGGTCCAATACCTGCTCAGCCGAAGTTTCAGAGAAAGAAAGGTCAGCCATTGCCCCTGCCACAGTAATTAACGATCTCCTCACATACGTTTCTCGCAAGATACTAGCATAGTGCTCGATATTTGCGGCAGTCGGAACGGAATTAGCCAGACCCGTTAGATATTCTGAACCTCCAATTTGATCGTAAGTTTTTTTCTTCTTGAGAATATGTGTCAGGGTTAAAAGGTCAATCGGCTTTCTCTCCTCGTATAGCGCTAGCATGCATTCATAAATTTTCTTGTTGTTATCATCGTAAAAGTAATTTGGTTTTATGATCTGACTTACTGTATTAATAGCCTCATGATCTATGAGAAGCGCTCCGAGAACTGCCTGCTCTGCTTCAATATTATTAGGTGGAATCCGGGTAACAGCCATAAGTTAACAACTAGCGACTAGAAACTAGATACTAGGAATCTCTTTATGTAAACCTATTCCCTAGTCACTAATACCTAACCACTATTTTGATAGATACACTAAATATCCCCTTAGGTCTTCTGTTTTCTTGAGATTGATTTTATCGATTCTTTTTAACGTCTCTTGTTCTTGCGGCAAGAATTCTTCTGGCCCATAGAATGATACTATTTCTGATTGGATAGATGAGAGGGTTTCATCGCCAAGCTTTTTGTCAAGGCGAACTAAAGTAACTTTTGAGTCTTCGGTTTCTATATCACCTGCAATATCAGGATTTGAAATTACAACAAGCTTTTGGCCATCTTCAAAAAAATCAAAAGCTAAGAAACCTCGGATTCTTTCTCCTTTAATACTGACCCCGCCCACCTCGTATTCACCGGGGCTATCTATAACTAATTTCCCCGAAAATTTTGAATAGTCTTGTGGTTTTTCATAAAGTATGAATACGTCTCCCTCAAGCTTACCTTGTCCTGGATCGACTATGAAAGTAGTATTTTTTGCCTTAATTCTGACACCTGAATTTGCAAGCTTTGTTATTTCCATCTTTTTTAGGGTATAGTAATTAGCGTCTAGTTCGAAATTAACTGAACGCTACTTATCCTATCATAGCTTATGCTTTCTTGACAAGAGATCTATTTTCATCTATCATTGGTGAAATCATATTATGCGTGAGCGAATTGTTATTGTTTTTATTGCGATAGCAATAGGACTTCTCGTTACGACTCTTATATTCTTCTTGTATCAGCAAACTAAAACCATTCCCCAAAAAACTATTGCTACATTAAGAAGTCCTACAAAGGCGCCGGTTGCAAGCGTTTATCTAGCAGTAGAAACACCAGGCGACGAACAAATTTCCGACAGGCGCTCCATACAGGTAAAAGGCAAAACTGATCCTGAGAATGTCGTAATTGTTTCTACTAACATTGAGGATGAAGTGGTAAAACCTACATCTGATGGAAGATTTTCCGTAACAATTACTATTGATGCCGGAGCAAATGTTATAGTTACTCGCGCTATTAATCCCGGCGGAGAAGAAACGGTTGACAGGCGAGTGATTACATTTTCAATAGAGGAGTTCTAAAATGAAAACTTTATTCAGTTTTATAATAGTTATAATCTTTATAATTGTTATAAATATTATAATCGGCAATCCAACGGCTGTGGCGCAGACAAAAACTCCGACTCCCCCTCCGGGGCAGAGCCCCTCCGGGGCGGCGCCATCCTCTACACCGGAAATAACTTCGGAAGAAAAGGAGCAAGATACAATAGAGAAAATCAAAAATCTTGTAGCATCAAGGGCTGCGGAACTAAAGCTTGTTGATAAACGTGGCATACTGGGAGTCGTGAAAAGATCTTCCAGTTCTCAAATAGTAATTGAAGATCACAAAAGAAATCAGAGAATAATAGATATTGATGAATTAACAAAGTTTGTTTCAAGCAAAGCTTCCTTCGGTATATCTGACATTAAAGAAGGAGACAAGATATCTATTATTGGCTTTTATAATAAAGACACCCGGAGACTTAGAGCAAGCTTTATAAGTCTTTCGGCAAGTATTCCGCTTGACATCGAAGGTGTTATAACCTCTAGGAACTCTCGCGAATTTACATTGACCGTTGTGGATACTAACGGCAAGACAAGAACTATTAATATCGAAACTTCTACAAAGACCAACGTATGGGCAGATAATTCTTTTACGAAATCAGGATTTTCGAAAATTTTAGTTGGGCAAAGGGTTCTTGTTATTGGCTTTGAGGATTTAAAAGATAAGGATACTATTAATGCTTCGCGAATAATTCATTTTGTCGATCTGCCACTATCTGGCAATCTTAAGAAATATCAAAGCCTTGAGGAAGAAACCCCAATCTCTACCCTCAGCGCCACTCCAACAAAATCATCCACCAGGTAAATTCTAATATCTAATATCTAAATTCTAAACAATATTTAATGTTACAAATTACAGCGTCCCAAACGTTTTGGGATTTGAGTCATTAATATTTATGATTTGTTTAGAATTTAGTGCTTAGGATTTAGAATTTAAGTGATTTGTTTCGAATCTATATCTTGCGAAGCACTCTTGTTCTGTCCTTTTCATCGTCTAGAACGTAGCCCATTTTCTCAATTTTGTTTCTAAGGTGATCTGCTTTCACAAATCTCTTGTTATTTCGCAAGCTATCCCTCTCCCGAACCAATTTCATCACAGATTCCGGAATATCACTAAGTCGCTCCGCGTTTCTCTTTATCTTTAATCCCAAAATCTCATCCATCTTATAAAGTGTCGCTGCTTTTATAGAATCTTGTATATTCGATCCTAACATTTCCCACATTATTGACAATGCTTTTGGAGTATTTAGGTCTTGTAATAACGCACCAAGGAACTCTCGTTCAAATTCAATATCGGCATGTTTATGAATTTGAACAAAACTTGATGCTCTTTCGTAAAACCTGTCAAGAGCAAGTCTTGCTCCTTCGAGCGCTTCGAAGCTGAAATTCATTTCTGATCGATAATGGGTTTGAAACGTAAGATATCGAAAAGCAAGTGGATTAAATCCTCTACTCACAAGTTCTGAGATCCTATAAAAATTTCCTTTTGACTTTGACATTTTTTCATCTTCTACATTAAGAAATGCGTGATGAACCCAATACTTAACGAATGGTTTGCCTGTTGCCACTTCACTCTGCGCGATTTCATTTGTATGGTGAACAGGGATATGATCAATGCCTCCGGTATGAATATCAAATGACAACCCGAGATATTTCATAGACATTGCGGAACATTCAATATGCCAACCCGGGAAACCTTCACCGAATGGCGCTTTCCACCGTAATGTATGATTTGCGAATCGGCCAACAGTAAAAAACCATAATGCAAAATCGGCAGGATTCTTCTTTTGCTTATCAACTACAACGTCTCCCCTTGCGCCTTCTTTCTTTTCTGAAAGATCTTGTCCCGAGAGCTTTGTATAATCCGGAAATTTTGAGATGTCAAAATAAATAGCCTGGTCTGTTTTATAGGTATAGCCTTTTTCAATAAGAGCTTCGAGTAATGCAATTTGATCTTCAATATGTTCTGTAGCTCGAGCAACAATATCCGGTTTTTCGACATTAACTTTTGATAGCGACTTCCAAAAATCATCTTCAAAATATTTTGCAACCTCAAGAACGCTTTTGCCTAGCTTTTTCGCACCCGCCTCAAGTTTATCCTCACCCGCATCCTGATCGCTTGTTAAATGACCCACGTCAGTTATATTCATAACGTGGCGAACTTTATACCCATTGGCGCGAAGCGTTCGAACTAAAATATCGTCATTTATGTATTTCCTAAGATGCCCAATATGGGTATAGTCATAGACCGTAGGGCCACAAGCATACAGGCCAACATTCGGCGGATCCAATGGCTCAAACTCCTCAATAGTCCGAGACAGAGTATTATATAGCTTCATGAGATGATTTTATCAGAAAATCTAAGTGAATAACAGAATTTACGGTCTGAGGTGAGAGGTTAGAAATGTGAAGTTAGACAATGAAGTGGGATGTGAGATTATCACACTTCTCACATCATAAATCCAGCCTCAAACTTCTCACATCTCACATCTACTTGAAGAGTTCGCGGATTGCGGCTTCTAGTTGATTATCAAAGCCTTCGCCTTTCATCTTGGCGCTTTTTGTGGCATCAAACTCTACTTTAATATCCGGCTCAAGACCGGTTTTGTTTATCCATGTTCCTTTTGGTGTCAGCCATTTTGCAACCGAAATATGAAGACTCGCTCCATTATCAACGTCAACTGCCTGTTGAATTGTTCCTTTACCAAAAGATTTATCGCCTAAAAGTTTCGCTCGTTTATGATCACGCATCGCTCCGGCAACAATCTCAGAAGCAGAAGCCGATCCTTTATTTATCAAAACTATTAGTGGCTCCCCAAGCAATGTTCCGCGTCTTGAAACTCGGAGAGATTCTTGATTTTTTGAGTCATCTTCCTGAATCACAACTATCCCGCTTCTTAAGAACTCGGATGCGATAAAAACCGCATCGTTAAGATACCCTCCCGGGTTATTACGAACATCAAGAATTATACCTCGAAAGTCTTTTTCCGACACCTTGGTATTTATTGAATTAACAACAGATATCCACTCGTCATTCGTTTTATCTCCAAATTGAGAAAGCCTTATATAGCCAATTGGTTTCCCGTTTGCACTTTCCGAACATTCATCCTTCCCGCAGCTTATATTTTTTACCCATCCCGTAACGCTCTTTATTACTATTGTGTCTCTTACAATTTTAATTACCGTAGGTGTCTTTTCTTTATCATGTAGGACCGTAAGTTCAACAGTTGTACCTTTTGGTCCTCGAATCTTCTCAACTGCTTGTGGGACTGTCCACCCGGCTGTATCCTCGTCATTTACTTTTAAGATTAAGTCAGAAGATCTAATCCCTGCTTTTTGAGCAGGTGTATTATCAAGAGGTGCAACAACCATGATTCGATTATCGGGAGAAAGCGAGAGCTCTGCCCCAATGCCCGAGAACTCCCCAGCGAGCTGAGTTTTAAACTCAGTATTTTCTTTTGGTGGAAAAAAAGAGGTGTACGGATCTTGAAGGGATGAAAGCAATCCGTTTATTGCTCCATAAAGAAGTTTTGTTGAATCAATTTTTGTTTTGTCATAATAATCTTGATTAATTCGGTCAAAAACTTCATAAAACAGGCGCATGTCAATAGTTTGGGCTGGTGGAGGATTTTTAGATTGTATTGAAACAATTGGTTTATAATTTTTCCAAGACCAATTTATATTGTTAGTGCCTAAAATGAAGCCCGCGGAAAGCGATATTATAATAACAATGATAAGTTGAAAAATCCTCAGGGAAATGATTTTACGCATAGAGATTTATAATACAGGGTTTGCCGAATGAGATCAAGCGGAAAACAATTAATATGCAAATAAGCAAAGATCCCAATAAGCAAATGAATCTATAAATGTATAAATTATTTAATAATTAAATCATTTATATTATTAGACCATTTATTTGCATATTTGCTTATTTGAAATTTGCTTATTCTGCGGTTATTCTGGCTTTACTACGTAGGGAAGGAGCGCGAGATATCTTGCCCGTTTGACTTCGCGAGTCAATTTTCTTTGATGTTTTGTGCAAAGTCCAGATCTTGCTCTTGCTTGTATTTTCCCTCTTTCCGTAACAAACCGCAAAAGCACTCCTTCTTCAAGAAAATAAGGATTCTTTTCCTCTTTGCAAAAAAAACACTCTATTTTTGCTTCTTGCCGTTTTTTGCGTGTTCTTGTGGTCTTTTTCATTTTAGAAAGGTATATCTTCTGGATCTATATCGCTTGCGCTCTCTTCTGTTTTGTCCCGCAGATCGGGATCCGCCTTTGGCGGAGGTTTTACCCCCTTTGTTTTCTTTCCCGCAGAGCGGGATCCCGCTTCGCGGGACCGTTTTTCTTCGACCTCACCTGGCAACACGGGAGATTCGTCCAATAATTCAGGCATTGGCTCTTCTTCTCTTGTCGGGCCACCCTCGCGCCTTGAATCTAAAATTATCATATCGTTTATGACAATCTCGGTAATATATCTTTGTGCACCATCTTGTCCTGTCCAACTTCTGTTTGAGAGCCTGCCTTCAACATAGATTTTTCTTCCTTTTGTCAAGAGTTGAGAACAAAGCTCGGCAAGCTTATTCCATGAAACTAAACGATGGAAATCCGCTTCCTCTTTCTTTTCACCAGAATCCGTTACCCAAGATCTGTTAGTCGCAAGACCAAAAGTACACACGGCTGTCCCTTGTGGCGTG
>Ga0209542_10013290_pt1 | contig 14230 bp, 15 predicted proteins | sample RifCSPhighO2_01_FD_184028 | JGI IMG/M metagenome (GOLD analysis project Ga0209542, IMG submission 184028) | Soil microbial communities from Rifle, Colorado - Rifle CSP2_plank highO2_0.1 (SPAdes) (version 2) | ecosystem: Environmental > Terrestrial > Deep subsurface > Rock core/Sediment ...
TTTTTCCATTGTTTTCCCTAGTTTTCGACGTGTCCGCAATGCGTTTCCATACACATATCCATAGTGAAGGATAGAAATTATTCCTAATACTACAATAGCTCCGGTGAAGATAGAAATTACTAAGTGAAATGAATTTTCTAAAGGGACGAAAATATTTCGAGCTAAGATCATAAAAACCAACACAAACTGGAGCATAGTAATAGTTTTACCATACAACTCTCCTCGAATTACCGCATCATCTCGGGAAGCGATGATTCTGATTATGCTGATGATAATATCGCGTAGCAAAAAAATACCAAACATAATCCCCGAAAATACTCCTTGTAACACAAAGGCGAATAAAAGGGCTAAAACCACTACTTTATCAGAGAAAGGATATAGAAAAGAAGCAGTTATCTTATTACTTTCAACTAATTTCCCGGTCATGTCCATCAGCACCGAAAGTAATAAGATAATAATAGCTAAGAAATTAAAATGCGCTGTTCCCTGAGAGACAAAATAAACTACTACTGGCAAGAGAAGCAGATGTAATACTGAGAGTGAAGTAGCAATGTTCATGCAGAAAGAATAAAAGAGTAAGTTAAAAAGGTTTTGGGTTGATTCTTAAGAAAATTATTGTCCTCTAGTGGATAAGTGAGCATGAACAATCCCTGCAAGACCGGATACATTTTTTGGACTAAGCGCGTCCTTATTTTCATCCAAAATTTTAATCATTGTATCATAATCTGTAACGCCAACAACTCCCTTCCGGTATGGGCCTTGACCACCATTAGTAGCTTCTTGAGTAACAGCAGTTTCAATGGGACTAACAATTTTCGCACGCGCAGCCAGCGCCTCCGGCGCTACCCCGACTGGACGGCCACCGTACTTGACAAGGTTGTAACTGTAAACGCCACCGTACCGATAGTAAACGACGACCACGCGGCCGCTATTTTCGTGCTTATAGCCGTCATGATGAGAACCAAATTGTTCCCACCCTAATTTACCAGCAACATCCAGCATTGCTCCTAACTTTCCCTTACCGCCAAAAGCGATCGCTAAATCTTCATTATTTCTCTGGATTTCTAGACTTTGATAACCAGAATAGTTTCCTCGCGCAGATTCAGCAGTTCTAAGCACAGCATACGAAGGCATATTGGACAAGAAACCTCTCCGTGAAGATTCTTCATCAAATTGGTTAAAATCATTGAAAAGATACAAGGAGCCTTCTTTCATCCAGCCCTTCTGCACAAGAACAGCAGTATCTTTTCGTTTAACTGCATCCAAAAATGGATCAACTTCTGTTTTCTGATCTAAAGACATAGTATAGTGTGAAGTTAGACTGCGGCCACTTTTTCCTTGGACAGAATCTTCGATCCGTTGAGAATCGTGAACAAAAAATCCGCCATTTTGAAAACTGGCAACGTATAATTGTCCTTTTGCGCCAAGAATACCTTTCTTATCAACGATCGTGTTTGTTTCAGCAAAAGCGTCATGCCATTGATTCCAGACCGGTTCTTCAAGAGCTAACTTTATGTTGCCTCTTGCTTCAGCATCTCTGCCGGCGGCAACTCTTCCTTCTCCAAGAAGATAAGAAGAAACTTGGATCAAACCAAGCTCCTGAACTGCCTCGATACCATCAGCAACACCAGTTCTTCCAGTTTTGTGAAAAGGAGTACCTCTTACTTCAACAATCAGGCCATCTTGGTCAAGTCCTTTTGCAAGTAAAACAGTAGCAGTTGTCATTGTGAATCACCTTTGTATAGAGGATTTTGAAAAACCCATTCAAAATCCTTCTTAGAAGGCTTTGCTGAGCTTAAAGTCTGCGATGAACGTGGGTTATTCAAAGCCTTCTATAGTCTACTCAGCAAATTAGCTCCATATTTTTAAACCTTTCGCCACTTTTTAGTAGTCTACATCTCCATTCCCGAATTACTTTGAGACATCTCTTGTTTTCGGCCCATTCCGCTGATGCTCATCAACGATTAAGTTACTAATGAGATAGTAAAATTTAAATATATTGGTAACAATTCATACCACGTGGTAGAAAAATCGACCAATAACTTGGTGAGTATAATCAATCTCTTCAGATCAAACTATTTGGCGCAATTTCATGTTAGAGGAATGGCTAAATTAACTACAAAAAGCCATGTAACTCTTTTGCCCCATCTTAAAGCGTTGGAAAAAGATAAAGTTCTTGTTCATAAAACAATTGGAACAAATAAAGTTTACTCATTAAATTTTGAAAATATCATCACTAAGAACTATTTAACTCTTTCAGAGACCGTTGAAACCACGGCATTTTTGGAACAAGTATTCCTTATTAAAAAGATTACTAAAGAAATTTTTAACTTAAATCTGCCTGGAACAATTATATTATTTGGTTCTTATGCAAAAAAAACATTCCACGAAGATAGCGACATTGATCTTTTTTATCTAGGTCAAGTAACTGATAAAGAAATTCAAAATATTAAAAACATTGGCAAGACTTATGGAGAAACCATTAATGTTAAGAAATCGACGTTAAAAAATTTTGAATTAGGACTTAGAAAAAAAGACCCTTTGATTATAGAAATCATTAAAAATCATATCCTTCTGCAAAACCATGAGCAATTTGTTAATGCTCTCTGGAGGTATTGCGATGAAAGAAGATAAAGATCCAAAAAGTCATGTCTCATGGTGTTTCAAACAAAAACGAGGTATCAAATTAGAGGAACCGAATAACAATCTTTGCAATGTTTACATTAAGAAAGCAAAAAGCAGTTTGAATATGTTAGAATCTGCTACTGAAAAAGATGAAATCGACTGGATTTCAACTACGGCTTACTATGCTCGTTATTTTGCTTTCTACGCACTACTCCAAAAATGTGGAATAAAGTCAGAGATACATGATTGCACTATCTCACTTATGCACTTTCTCTTTGTTGATGAAAATTTAATTGAACAGCATTTTTACAACGAACTACAGTTGGCAAAAGAGTTACGTGTTGATACTCAATATTATGTGACGGAAGAGATTGATTTGAGTAAACTGAAGAAAGATTCAGAGACAGCAAGAAGCTTTGTTCTCGGGATGGAAGAAGTGATAGAGAACATAACCGAAAAACAAATCAGTATAATTAGGAATAAACTAAACGCCCGCCCTTGATTCTCTACATCCCCATATCCATATTTCCTCTCGGCATCTCCTGCTTCTTGCCCATGATCACATCATCTATGCGTAAAATCATTTCTGCTACTTCTGCTGCGCTGCTTAAAGCCAAAGTCTTAACCTTCAATGGCTCAATAACACCTTCTGCCCAAGCATCCATCACACCGCCGGTAAAGACATTCACACCAGCTCGAACTTGTCCGTTATCATGTGCAGCTCGCAATTGAGTAAGAACATCAATCGGATCCAAACCTGCGTTTTCTGCCAGCGTTCTGGGAATCACTTCCATCGCTTCTGCAAAAGCTTGTACTGCTAACTGTTCTCTCCCCTTCAATGTTCCAGCGTATTTTCGTAATTCTTTCGCCAAGGCCATTTCAGTTGCTCCCGCTCCCGGAACAACTGCACCATCACGTAAGGCAGCAGCAATATCGCCCAAGGCATCAGTTACTGCCCGTTTGATCTCTTCTACTACATGTGAAGTCCCACCACGAACCAGCAAGGTAACTGTTTTGGCATTGGAACATTTCTCAACGAAAATCATCTCTTCATCGCTGATCTTTTCTTCTCTAACCAAACCAGCAGTTCCCAAATCTCCAATATTTAGTTCCTTCCAATTGCTGACAATTTTTCCGCCAGTTGCTCGCGATAATTTTTCCATATCACTTTTCTTAACTCTGCGCACCGCAAACATGCCTTTCTTGGCCAAGAAATGTTGAGCAAGATCATCAATACCTTTCTGACAAAATAACACTGTCGCTCCTGTCGCAGCAATGGTTTCCACCATATTCCGCAAGGTCTTTTCTTCCTGATCTAAAAACATATTCAGCTGCATCGGATCAGTTATTTGTATTTTCGCATCAATTTCCGTATTTTTAATTTCTAAAGAAGCATCGAGTAAAGCAACTTTCCCATCTGCGATTTGTTGGGGCATAGAAGCATGAACTTTTTCCTTATCCAATACCAAACCCTGTACTAACTCACTTTTTTCTACACTTTCACCGACAATTGTTTCCACTTTGACATCATTCAACTCAAACTTTCCATTAACTGCAACACTTTTTACCGCCTGCAATATCAATTCCGCAAGAAAATCTTTATTGGTTTCCGCACCTTTTCCAGTCATGGCGGTAATAGCAATATTTTTTAGTATGCTATCATGCTCAAGAGAAACTTTTTCTGCCAATTTTTTCAAAATCTGCTGAGCCTGCACTTCTGCTAATCTATATCCTTTAGCCAGCACAGTAGGATGAATTTCCTGATCCAGCAAATCTTCTGCTTTTTTCAATAATTCCCCAGCAATGACCACTGCCGTAGTAGTTCCGTCACCTACTATATTTTCCTGTGTTTTGGCGATTTCTACTATCATTTTCGCAGCCGGATGCTCTATCTGCATTTCTTCCAGAATCGTAACCCCATCATTGGTAACAATCACATCGCCAGCAGCATCGACGATCATCTTATCCATCCCTTTCGGACCGAGAGTAGTTCTGACTGTCTGCGCTACCGCTTTCGCTGCCGCGATATTGTTGCGCTGCGCTTCCCTGCCGGTAGTCCTTTTGGTATCTTCAGGCAGAATAAAAATAGGCTGGTAACTATTGTTATTAGACATAGAATAGCTTTGAGGGAAGTTTTTATAAAAGTTATGAAACCCCTGTAGAATCTCTTATCGCTTCACTGCAGCGGGATTTTCCACAATAAAATCGTATTGCCGCAGTAACATTTCCAAACGTAATTGTTGTGTAGTCGCCAGCTGATTGAAATCTGGAACCAAATGCACCCACAAATCAGGACTTTTTTGAAAATATTTCTGAGTTTCCTTAACTACAAGCAAAGGCAAAATTTGATGAGTTTCGATAAGATAAAAATGGGGAATATCGCCTACTCTCGCTTGCCCCATGCAATTCCATTCTACTAATTCCCCTAATTTATAGATAGTATGCCAAACTTTTCCAAAAATCTCTCGAGCAAAATGTGTTTTTCCAACCTTATAAAAACCATCAATAACCACTAAAGGCAAGTTTTGCTCACCAGCAACAATTCTTGAAGCAACGGCTTCAATACCTTGTTCATAAGATAAGAAAGAAGGTGTATGAGTCATTCTTTGTTTTTCATTCAAAGTTATAAATTGCTTCTCTATAGGCAACATATAGAAAACCTCTCCTCTCCACCATAACAATCTTTATTAAGCAAAAACTCCAAAAAGCGGAAAGGGTGGATTATAACGAAAGAACGGAGTTCTTTCGGAATATAGCTCGCCATCGCATAAACTAAGGATACAAAAAATATCGTACGCTCGCTATATGGCAAGAATCATTTTCTTAGGCACAGCAGGAAGTTCAGCAGTAGTCAGTAAGCAATTGCGCTCTTCGGGTGGTATTGTGCTACAAGTAGGTGACTTGCAATTTCACATCGATCCTGGTCCTGGCGCATTAAACAAAGCCAAGGAATATGGCATAAATCTCCATAACACTACTGCTGTTCTTGTTTCTCACAATCACATTAACCATTGCAACGATTTAAATGCAGTTGTCGATGCCATGACCCATGGCGGAATAGAACATCGCGGCATTGTGTTAGCCAGCAAGTCAGTGTTGCAAGCTTCAGACAAACATCATCCTTTCCTAACCAAATACCATCAAAGTTTAGTAGAAAAAATAATTCCTGTAGAAAAAAATCATAAAATAGGACTAGAACTGGTAGAAATTCATGTCCTTTCAGCAGAACACACTGATTCCAGCGCAGTAGGATTCAAATTTTTCTGCCCAAAATTTACCTTGGCATATACTGGCGACACTCAAGTAACCCCGAAGTTGTTAGAAGAATTAACCGGCACCGATTTGCTAGTCCTTAATGTTCCCTATCCTGGAGAAAGCGGCACGGGCATGAATTTAGATGTTAACGCTGCCGTACAGATTATTTCTCACGTCAAACCTAAAATGGCCATTTTAACTCATTTCGGATTGCAGATGTTAAAAGCAGATCCGATTATGCAAGCCAGAGAAATACAACGTATTACTGGTATTCAAACCATTGCTGCCCACGACGGATTAGCCATCAGCCCCGGAGCAAGTCCAAACCATTCTCCGGTTAAGGGATTTGATTAAAATGGGTATTCAAGATGAATTTAACTTATCAAGGCATACTTAGTGATGTCAGAAGACAAAATTATGTTGAAGTGCCTCTTCCAATAACGAAGGAGAGACTCGATGAGGCAGCCCAGTACTTTTTAGATTTCTTAACCTTACCTCAGCAAGTAAAAGATACTTTTCGTGTTTTTGTTAATAAAGATGATCCAAGAACTGCTGCTGGATATGTCTCAAAGAAAAGAGCAGAAGGAGAGAGCGATGACAAAGAATACTTTAATTATCGAAAGATTAGTGAGCTTTTACTGCAAAATCCGCTAAGAAAAAACAGAGGTAATCAGAAAGTAGAAAATTTCTTTAATTCTGCAAAGAATATTTTCGGAGAAGCATCAGAAGTTTTAGAGCAAGTAATAAGTACGCTCGATCAATATCACCCCGGCATTCATGCTAAGATATTTTCCCAAAATGCCGAGAAGCTGCTTTGCTTGCGTTTTGTAAAATATAATCCAGTAGGAAAAGGAGAATTTCTTGCTAAAGCACATTATGATAGCGGCTCATGTGCACTTGCTCTTGCTGAAAGTGCACCGGGATTGAGAGCGGGAAAAAATGGTCAAAGTTTGAAAGAAATAGTGCGCTCTGGGAATACTGGAATTTTTATGCCTGCTTTTACCTTCGCAGAAGATATCTGTTCGGAAGAATTCACAGCTACTTGGCACGATGTAGTGCAAAAAAGCGAAGATCTATTAAGCGAAACAGTTGCACGCTGGGCATTAATTTTATTCGCGGACACTAACCCGGAACGTAACAGCAGCTACGACGATACCCATACAGCAAAAACTGAAGGAGGACAACATGAATCTTGACTTACTACTCTTACAAAGAGAAGAGTTGCCAATTCTTCACGGAACAAGTTTTTATGTTCCTATTCACCCTGATCTTTTGAAAGAGGACATACGACTAGATCCAGAAATTGCTAAAGGAGTTTTTCCTCAAGCAGCGCAAGAATACCATCAAGATCTTGCAGCCTACATAGAAACTATGCAGGATGAAAAAGAAAAGAAATGGTACAAAGAAGTCTTCCATAAAGATCCAACAGTACAAACTGAGCATGGAAGGCAGAGTGTTCTTAATGGAATGTGGGAAGATCTGGCATTTACAACAGATACCGGTTTTGCTCATGCTCTCTCTATCAACAGAAACGTGGGTGGAACATTATTTTTCAATGGAGAAGATAGACAATGTACTAGAAGTTATGTTTTTCCCCCAATAGTTAATTTTACTCCAGAAAAATTTGAAGCCTATGCTGTAAAGGAAACAAGTTTGGCTGAGTTATCAACAATTAAAACAAAAGGAGTGTATGTAAATGCCTACGATCAGCACAATATCGATCACTATCCTGGCGCATTATTTCTCAGAAATTGGGCCATCTTGTATTTGAATGCAGCTCTGAAAGAATTACATCAAAGAAAACAGCCGGAACCCCGAATAGGAGGATGCGAAGACTTTTGATAATTTTATTATAATAATCCAATCAATAAAACAATTCCCAGTGCAACAAAACATCCTGCTGAAATAAATGGCATGGCTGGATAGAATTTATTCTCTTTTCCTTTCCACAATAACATTCCCAATCCCAACAATGCGCCGAAAGGAATGATCAAGCTCTGCCACAATCCTAATTCTTTCAACACCACACCGGCGAAGATCAGAGGAAATCCTATGTCTCCACCGCCTAAAATAGCAACCCTGACTTTCTTCATTTTCAGACCTGCTTTGGCCTTACCCAATTTTACTTTTCCTAACTTATATGGCAGCATTAATCCGGCAAAGATTTTCGCCTTAGCTTGCGATTTGGCTAAAGCGATCATATGCTTAGATTTCCACACCGCATAAGCATCATAGCCAGAGATGAGGATGAGCAAAATAACCACAGAAAACAAGCTGAAGAGTGGCACAAAAATTGCTGCCAAGCCACCGTAAATAAATAACTCCGTAATATTATGCACAAACACATTTGGCCGAAAGACTTTCCACAACGCAAATACTCCCGCCATAACCAAGGCCACTATTTTCGGCAGAAATGCGTCCCAAGCAATGGTTAACGCAAAAAATGCTGCTAATAGAAACCAGCCCTTCCAAATCCAGATCAAATTATATTTCATTAACAAGAACAGAAAACCAGTACCGATCAAGATCGCAATGATGATGGGAATAAATGACGTTTTCTCTTGCACTGGAGGTCGTTCGCCGAGGGGTAAATCCTTAAATTCTGTTTTTCCGGTTTCGGCGCTTTTAGAAACATCGATATAATTATACAGAATTGCAATTCCGATAAACTGGGCTAGAAGAAAGGTCGATAATAAAATAATCGTCATGGTAATATTGTGCTTCATACCAGAAGGAAAGAAAGAATGTTTATATTACTTTTGTCGTGAGCCACTGTTAAATAAGATTTTTAAATCGACTATTGTCGAAAACAATACATGTTCGAAATTCCGACCGTAAAGATTGAACTATACCACCAAGATCGTGCTAGGTTTGCCCAACAGTTAGGTCAAGCGCTAGAGCACGTTGGAGTGGCGCAAGTAAATAGAGTAAGACAAGATTTGGTTGATCAATTATATAAAAAAGCAGAAGAAGTGTTTGATGAATGTGCGCCCTTTAGGGCCGGACTGGGAGACCCAGGATATTATGCAGAAAATACCTCTATGAAAAATATCGGATATATCACCAGAGAAGTTCTAGCTATAAAATTTCTGAGAGATTTTCCGAAGTTCAGGCAAGAGGCGGAACAATTTCAGAGAGGATTGCAGGTAATCGCGCAAAGAGTACTAAATGCCTTAAGTATGTATCTAGAAACAGAAGTATTCACAGTTATTGATGACCCCAACTTGGTCTTTTTCAGATATCCAGTTCTCTCAGCTGAAACGAAGGAAAGAATACAAAAGCAAGATCACTTTGAATACGGAAAACCACTTTTACTAAATCCCCATGAGGATGATGAGAACATTATTCTTTTTCCGACTGCCACCCAACCAGGGTTGGAAGGATTAATCGGCGAAGAATGGGTGCCATTAAATCCAGAACCAGGACATTGCCTCATCATACCGGGAAAAGGCCTTTATCAGCAAATCAGGAGAATAAAACCATTAAAACATCAAGTGAGCATACCTCCAAACTCTGTTCTACCTAGGCTAGCAATGGGGCTGGGGTTTTAGGATGGAGATTCCGACAGTAAGAACAGAATTATATCGGGAAGACCGAACAAGCTTTGCACAGCAAATAGGTACAGCCCTAACAACAGTCGAAGTTTTTCAGATCGATGGACTGAATCAACCACAAGTAGATGAGCTCTACGCCATGTCTGAAGAAGTATTTGATAGATACCTACATACTTTCAAAGAAGGAGACCATCTTCCTGCTGAATACCGATATGAAAGAATAAGGGGCAATAACTACTTGCACTATCAGCAGACTTTAGTCCTCACTTCACCAAATTTAATTATGGGTAACCAGAGATTCAAATACCTTGCGAAGAGAGTAATGGATAATTTTGCCGAGATTTATCAGGAAATTGCAGTCGGTTTGAATTTGTTTTTGACGGACAGCCATCACAATCCAATCTCGGTAGCGGGGGCTACAGAAGATCCAATCATAGTACGGTATTTATCTGGACAAGAGAGAGAAGATAGAAACGAAGATGTTACTTTAGTGAAAGAACACTGTGACGGAAGAAAAATAACTCTCTCTCCAAAAGCTACTAAGCCCGGTCTGGAAGGCTTCATCAACGATGAATGGGTTCCTTTAAGCCCAGAATCAGGCCATGTGCTGGTCTTTGCTGGAGATCCTCTCAAGAAAAAAATAAAGCCATTGGTGCACAGAGTAAGAGTTCATTTCCCATTCACAGAATCAAGAACAGCTTTGGTATACGGATGATTCTGAAATGGAGATCCCAACTGTTAAAATTGGGTTGTATAAGGAAAATCAACCAGAATTTACACATCAAATTAAACAAGCCTTAGAGAATATTGGAGTTTTGCAAATTAATGGGTTAAATCAACTATTAGTTGATTGTCTCTATGAATACATACAAAAAAATATTACCAAGTTCCCTCCCGAAAGAAAATATCTAGGAAAATGTTTCTATCAACATAATTTTTACCTTCTTCCTTCTGAAAATCTAAGAGAATCCACTGAAGATAAGCCGGTGGCAGAAAGAGATTTTGTAGATAGCTTAATGAGAACAATAAATATAAATGTATCTGAAATTGTAGATACTGTGTATGATCACGATGATTTTTCTTATCTAAAAATAAAATATCCTGAACCAATTTTAATAGGATATCGTAAAGGACCTAAAATGATTTCTCGGGACAACAGAAAGAAAATGATGATTAGAGAACATTCTGATAACACAAGATTTACTTGTGCTGCTTCTGCCTCCGCTCCCGGATTGGAAGGCCTTTTCAAAGGTCGCTGGGTACCATTGCAGCCTGAACCAGGGCACATTTTACTTTGGGGAGGAAAAGACCTGAAGCTATATTCTAATGGTAAAGTAAAACCATTATTCCATCGTGTCCTATATCCTGCTTCAGAACGCTGGGCACTATTGTTTGTTTAGTCACTCAAAACCAACATAACTTCTTTCCACTTCCTCCCGTTTACTCCGTTTCACAAATTCAGAAAACAAAGGAACTTTCACCGGCACTGCAAATCGAGTAAATATCGATGAAACCAACGCTTCGCCTTTATCCAAAGAAGCAATATTTCGGTTATCCTGCGATAAATCTTGTGGTGATGATTCAATCACCGCCTGCCGTTCAGAACCCATTTCGATTCCCAGAATGATTTTCGTATTCATGTTTGCTAAGATCGGTTTAGGAATCTCTGAAGGGAGCTGGGTAATCGCGATCAAGCCAACTTTAAACTTTCGTCCTTCGCGTGCAATAGTATCAAAGACGTTACCGCCTTGTTCTAAGACATTCTTTCCCAGCACTCGAAGCGCCTCTTCCAGTACTACCGACACCACCGGCTTCTCATCCAGCAAACCGATTCTCTTATAATACCGATATTTGTCAAAAATCTCGTTGGTTACCAGACTTCCAATTAGGATCTCCACTGCTCCAGAAAAATAGCTGGTATCAACGATAACCATTTTTCCCTGCTCTAGATCCTGACAAATTTCTGCTAAGGTATTTTCACCCGCAACCATATCAAATATTCCCTGACAAGAAAGTTGTCCGTTATCAAAATCTAATCCTAACAGCGATATCAACTTACGTTTCACTACGGCAATAGTATCTTCATGAAAGCGCACATTTTCGATTCTCTCTTCCTTCAAAACATTCAAAATCCAATTCTGTCCAAACTTCTTGTAATACACTTGTAAACACTGCCGCTGCGGATCAGTTAAACCGATCGCACCTTGAAAATGATCCGGTTTTAATTTGTTGATATTAATCTTCAAAGTTCTGGCTCCTACCGGAGGTTTTACCGGAGTATAATAACTCACTCTATTTGCGGCAGGATGATCTTTCAACCCTAGGCCAGTACGACCATAATACTCATCATGCGGATCTAACACTAACATTCCCGCATAATCCTTCTCCAGCACATCCCATAAGATACAACTCATCAAATTACTCTTGCCCTTGCCAGTGCTCGCAGGAATTAATACATGATGACTCAGCACTTCTTTTCCTGGCAAGAGAATATCAAAATCAAGTTCCTTGCTGCCGCTTCTCAATTTTCCTAAAAAAAGTGGATGCAATGGTTTGGTAATAAAAGAAAGATCCTCTTTGCTTATTTCGCGGACAGTTGAAAAAAACGACGGTAACTTTTTACAAATTTTACTTCCCTGAGCGATATTGAGTACGGGCTTCAACAACGCTAACTGATAATTTCTCAGCTTCTCATCCATGATCGTAAAGCTTCCCTCCTCTAAATTCATTCCTGCCACCATCTCTAAATTTTGCTGGGAGATCTGGCTGCCATAGACTAAATCGTATACCTGAAGAATGAATTTTTCCCCAGCATTATCAATAACTGCCAATTCCCCGATTTCCAGAGAAGAATCAGCTTTTACCCTTACTATAATCTTAGAAAAGTCACCGGAAACAACTTGGCCTTTGGTCATAAGAAGAAGCTGAGTTGATTATTTTTAACTATTTGGATACTTGAAGACAACATCATCCTAAACAAAATCTTTATAAAACACCCCCTATTCCAAAGACAATATGGAACCAACTGTAGCTAATTTCAGGATGGGAAGACACCATAAAAAGGACAAGCAGATGGTAGTTAAAGTAGCTACTTCCCCAGATGCAGCCGCTAAATTCATCGGTAAAACCATTACCTGGACTTCCCCAGCAGGGAAAGAAATCAAGGGAAAAATTACCCAATTGCATGGCCGAACTGGCAGTGTCCGTGTTCATTTCTCTGAAAAAGGATTACCAGGGCAGTCTTTAGGCCAGAAAGTAAAAGTACATTAATTCTTGATTACTAACTGAATAGTGACATTATAAAGAGAATTTTTATAAATAAACTGCTGTTTATCGGTTTATGAATGCAACATTAGAAATGCTTGGCCTTTCTGTACCGCTTAATTTCCTTCAATCCTATCATGATGACGGTTTTGTCAAAAATGTGGTAGATTATCTTGAACAATTGCGAGGCTATGATCCAGAAAAACCTTTGAGTCCAGCTCAGCTGTTTCAAAGAAGTATCGATACGCAACGATTACGAAATTCTCTCGGAATCACTATCACTGTACAGAAGCCATGTGTATCCTGGTTCCGACGACTAGAAAAAGAAGAAGTGCATCTTGCGTATCTTCGGCATACAAATGCGATGGTAGAAATCTATGTTCGCGGACAGCAGGAGACTGATGCCTTGCGCGAATTAGGCCAGTTAGATGCATTAGAAAAAATTATTGAAGCTCGCTATGGGCTTTCTTTTGCGGGCCTAGCGAGACAAGAAGTTATAGATATTGGCGGAGTTCATAGCCTATTAAGAAAACATAGCGCACCAGAGATTTACCGCTTTGGTAACAACAACCAAATGTTACGTGCGCTGAGTAAAATCAACAGAGCATCAATAAAATCAGGTTACGGAGAATTATCCAGAATAGAATCCCATTAATCTAATCAAAAAAATAAATTATTTCTTCATCCTACGATGATATTTTTCTAAACCTTCGTAGACGTTGCCGAACTTTGCGCCAAGATCTTTAAATTTATCAAGAATTTTACTAATCTCGCCTTTGTCGGTAATCACTTTTGGAATCTTTGAATCTAATTCGTCTAAGACCTTCTGTTGAATCGCATGCAGCCAATTGGTTACTTCCCCAATATAGTCTCTATCTTCCTTATCGGCACTTGCGAGCAATTTATTACAGTTTCTGATTGCTTCTTTCAATTGTTTTTTAAGTCTTTTAATTCCATTCCTGGCAGCTTTTGGTTTCAGATGACTAAGCTGAGTCTGAATCTCGCTTACCTCTTTCATAGCATCGACTAGATTCTTCCGAGCCGGACTAGTCAAATCCTCCCTTCTACCTTTCTCCTCTTTTGCGCTCTGCTCTCCTGCTTTCTTTCCCACCCATTCTCGCAAGGCCGTACCTTTCTGCTGCCATTCTTTATCGGCGATATCTTTTTCTGCATCAGTAGGGGGAGCGACAAAGAAGAATTTCCCAATATACCAGAAAATCATCAGACTTACTATGCTTAGGGCCCAATCGATAAACTGCTGCACCGTTCCTGCTACTGTTGTAGCTCCTGCCCCTGCACCAAAAGCTTCTATTCTCATCGCCCCCAAAACCCAGAACAGAATCAAGGCAATGATCAATTTCATAACCACTGTACCTTTGGTATCCTTCTCTTTTCCTAGGATAGCTGGCAATTTCCATAACAAAAATCCTAAACCGACCACTGGACCGCCAATCAGAAGTAATGCGACTGCCGTCGACCAGCCGGCGCCCACCGCTAAAATAACATTTACTGGTAAAAAGATTGCCGCAATA
>Ga0209542_10013291_pt1 | contig 14230 bp, 9 predicted proteins | sample RifCSPhighO2_01_FD_184028 | JGI IMG/M metagenome (GOLD analysis project Ga0209542, IMG submission 184028) | Soil microbial communities from Rifle, Colorado - Rifle CSP2_plank highO2_0.1 (SPAdes) (version 2) | ecosystem: Environmental > Terrestrial > Deep subsurface > Rock core/Sediment ...
TACTATGTCTGATAATATTTTTGGGTTTTGAAGTGTTAGATGCATTAATTTTATTAGTATAGGGAGATTTTAAAGATTGTTATGATGACAGTATCTCCGCATAAGGATTTTTAGCAGTTTTTTTGCTCCCACCCACCTCTCCCAGTTAGTTCAATTTCGTGCAATTTCCGTTGCGGAGTTTTTTAGTGCACGAAATTGATCATTTAATGCAAAAAAACTGCAATGATTTTTATGGCTGTGCGGAGATACTGGATGAAGGAATACAAAATGATTTATACTTATTTATTTTAGAAAACGGATGGATGATAAAGAAAAAAGAGTGCGAACCATTACGAATATTTATTACAGCAATCCCAAAGTTCAGGAAGCTCTTCTGAATTTTGCTAAGGATCGGGAAGTTATCCCTCGTTATTTCGAAGGTTTCGGGAAGAGGCCGGATATTTTACAGTATAAATCTGATATTATTGGACTTGTTAAGAAAGGAGCTACTTCGTTTCATGCTTCTGAAGAATTATGGAGCAACCCTCTGGATTTGAGTTCTGATTCTACGCTGAAAGAATTGAGGGAGCTGAGAAAAGCGTGGGACTTAGTTATTGATGTTGATTCTCCTTATCTGGACTGTTCTAAGATTGCCGCAAAATTAATTATCGAGGCATTGGATCAGAATGGAGTGAAGAATTGCGGAATAAAATTTTCAGGAAGCAAGGGCATGCATATAATTGTTTCTCATACAGCTTTTCCGAGGGAGTTCAGAGATGTAAAAACGAAAGAAATGTTTCCTGAATGGCCTAAGGCAATTTGTGGTTATTTGATGAATTATATCAGAGAAGATTACAATAAAGAAGCCGGAGAGATTCTCACGGATTTTGGAGCGATAAAGAGAAGGACTAAACTTTCGAAGGAACAATTGCAGGAAGTGAAATGCAAAAATTGCGACAAAGCGGCTAAGAAAGGAGGAATCGCGTATTTTCAATGCAGTGTTTGCGGCATGGATGTCGAAAGGAAAGACGTGAAGATTACTAAGAAGCGGCTAAAATGTTTGAGCAATGATTGCGCCGGAATTTTGGAAATGAAAGAGGGTAGAGAATATTATTATTGTGAAAATTGCAAAGATCCTGAAAATGAGAATTTAAAATTAAATTCTGACAAGCATCCTGAAATGTTTCAAAAAACAAAGGGGGTTAGCGCGGAGAAAGTTGCAAATCTTGATTTAGTCTTGGTGGCGAGCAGACATCTTTTTAGGATGCCATATTCTCTGCATGAAAAGACGGGATTGGCGAACGTTGTTCTAACAAAGGAAGAAATTGAGGGGTTTGATCCGAGAGATGCGGATCCATTGAGAGTCAAGATTAAAGATTTTCTGCCGAACAATAAAGAAGATGAGGCCAAGGGATTACTATCTAACGCTTTAGACTGGAGCAAAGGCAGGGAAATAATTGAAAGAGGAATTGAAGAACAAAGATATAAAGGAGTGAAGAATAAAAATTTTGAAAAGATCGAATTAAAGAATGTTACAGAAGATATGTTTCCTCCAGCGATCAATAAATTGTTGAAGGGTTTGGAAGACGGCAGAAAGAGGGGGCTCTTTGTCCTGCTGACTTTTTTGAAATCTTCTGGTTTTGATGCCATCTACATCAACAAAAAAGTTCGGGAGTGGAATGAGAAAAATGACCCGCCGTTGAGAGAAGGATATCTGAGAAGTCAGATTGATTGGCATATGAGGCAGAGCAAAAAAATTCTTCCCCCGAATTATTCCAACGACGCGTTTTACAGAGATATTGGAATAATTGACAAAGCACCAAAGACGAAGAACCCTCTGGTTGATGTGATGAGGAAGATGGGGAGAAGTTATTAGTTGGTGGTTTGTAGTTGGTGGTGTAACTACGAATTGCATATTAATCGTTGCCGACTATAACGGAGGAAATAAAGAGATTGCCTAAAAATTCGCTATCCCAATCGTAGCAGAGCTACGGGGTATTTCGCGAATTTTTTCGCTTCGCGACCGACAATCTCTAATTTTCTTTTTGGAATCGACCCAGAGGGTCGGGGTATTAAACCCAAAAAGAAAATAAATAAATGATTGCGGCTTTTATTTCCCCCGAACACAAAGCAACCTTCGGTTCTTTGTGCCCAAAAAAACTTCGCTTTTTTGGGTATCTCTTCGGATGTTCTGATCAATTATTTGAATCCGACGCTATAAATTAAATTCATTCAGAATTTTGAGAATGGCAATAGAAAATTATTTAATCTTCATTCGTGCTTCTTTTAGATGTTGTTTGTTAGAAAATTTAATGAATTAAGCAGGGGAGATGTCGCTATCGCCGGCGGAAAAGGAGCTTCTCTCGGTGAGATGACGCAGGCAGGAATTCCTGTTCCTGATGGATTTGTTGTTTTATCGTCCGCATTTGAACAGTTCATCAAAGAAACTGGTCTGAATGTTGAGATTGATGCAATTTTAGATACTGTAAAACATGAAGAAGTTCATACTGTTGAAGAAGCATCAGAAAAAATACAATCGCTTATCTTAAATGTGAAAATGCCAGAAGACATTGAGAAAGAAATTCTAATCTCATTTAAGAAATTAAATTCGGAATTTGTTGCTGTTCGATCTTCAGCGACGTCTGAAGATTCTGCTTCTGCGGCGTGGGCGGGACAATTAGATTCTTTTTTGAATACGACTAAAGAAAATTTGTTAGAGAATGTCCAAAAATGTTGGGCTTCGTTGTTCACTCCGAGAGCGATATTTTACAGGTTTGAAAAAGATTTGCACAAAGAAAAAATTTCTGTTGCTGTCGTCGTGCAAAAAATGGTGAACTCTGAAAAATCAGGAATTGCCTTTTCAGTTCATCCTGTTACACAAGATTATAATCAAATAATTATCGAGGCGGGTTTTGGTTTGGGGGAAGCAATTGTTTCAGGGCAGATTACGCCAGATAGTTATGTCGTTAATAAAAAAGATTGGAAAATTATTGATGTTAATGTAAATGAACAGGAGAAAGGATTGTTTAGAAAACAAAGTGGGGGGAATGAATGGAGGGAATTGGGTTCGCGAGGAGAAGAGCAGGTTTTGAATGAGAAGGAAATTGTTGAGCTGTCAAAGTTGATTGTTAAAATTGAAGAGCATTATGGATTTCCTGTTGATGTGGAGTGGGCTTTTGAGAGCGGAGAAGTTGGAGGGAAGAACTTTGAAAGAAAGAAGGGTTGTGGGAAGTTTTACATTGTGCAGAGCAGACCGATTACGACTTTGACTAATAAGCAGGAAGAAAAAGATTCTAAAAATACTAATCTTACAAAATTATTTACGCGAGAACATGCCCTCTTTACTTTTCTCAGTTCTTGGGGTGTTGAGGCAGGGAAGGACGATCAGAAATGGATCGGAGTGAGTTTCAGTCAAATAATATTTTTGAAGGAAGAAAAAATTCCTAAAGTTTCTATTTGGTATGATCTTGGAGAGTTTGTAAAAATAAAGTTGGCTATTAAAGAACATGTTCACTCAGATAAAAATTACTTTAAACACGTAAAAGAAGAATTTTACAAATATTGGAATAATATCCTTCCGTACGCTTCTAATAAAGAAATTAAAGATGTTGCGGAACTGAAGAAGTTGTATCCTTCTTTAGTTCGATGGTGGCCGCCCATGGGGGTAATTTACCTTCTTCCGGATATGGAAGATGTTTCAAAAGAAATTAAAGACGAAGCAAAAAAAATAAGGGAAGAATTTCAGGATTATGCTGACAAAATGGATAATATGTTTGTTAAATTTTTTCGGAGAAAATACCCACAATACAAAGAGTTAACTTATTTGATTACTCCGCAAGAGGTATTTGAACTAGCTGAAGGCAAACTTATTCAAGAGACATTGGAAAAAATTAAGGCAAGAAGTGCAGGTTATGTGGCAATTAACAGAAATGTTTATCCTATAGAATCTTTAGATAGAGTTTTGGATAGAAAAAATCTTGAATTGGAAAAAATTAAAATTGAGGATATAAACGAAATAAAGGGATTTCCTGCGTCGCCGGGAATAGTAAAAGGGAAAGTAAGAATAATCAAATACAAAAACCAAATTTCTACAATAGAAGAAGGCGAGATACTTGTTACTGAAATGACTTCCCCAGATTTTCTGCCTGCGATGAAGAAATCTGCCGCTATTGTTACAGATGAAGGTGGAATCACCTCGCATGCCGCGATTGTAAGCCGTGAACTTGGCAAGCCATGTGTTATCGGAACTCAAATAGCTACTGAAATCATAAGGGATGGCGATTTAGTCGAGGTAGATGCAGACAATGGGATAGTTAAAATTTTAGAAAAAGCAAAAGAAAAAAGGGTTTTTTCTAAAGAAGACATTAACATAGAAGAATGGGAATTTGAGTTTCAGCAAAGAAATGAACACCCCATTTTAATGGCAGATTTTTGGTGCAGAGCGCTTTATAAAAAATATGTGGAGGAGATTAATTTGCCTGTTGAGCTTTATGATTATTTCTTTACAACTTCAAGTAAAGGTTATGTCAAAACTGCACAGAAAAAAATTACTCTTGAGACAATAAAAAAAGCTTTCGATAAAGATAATACCTATTCAATATATCTTTATAACCAAACAATCAAAAGAGTTAATGAATTAGAAACAACAGCGAAATATATATCTGTTGAAATAAATAAAGATGTGCCTAATAAGAAGTTGGTTGAATTATGGAAAAAATTTGATGAAACTTTCCTAACTCTTATTCCGTGGTATTGGATACCTTATTATCCTATTGAACAAAATTTATTATCGGACAAAATCAAGGAGAATTTAGTAAAATACAAAGATAAAATTGAGAAAATAACAGATTTCAATAACGCCTTTATGATATCAATGTCTCCAACTAAGGAAATGGCTTTTAAAGAAGAGCAAAAAGATTTCTTTGACCTAGTAAAAATCGCAGTTAAAAAAGATAATTTCTCTAAAGATAAAACTTTTAATGATAAAGCAAAGGAATACCTAAAAAAATATTCTTGGATGAATACTTTTATTCTTTTGCCAATAGAACCCCTTACTTTAAATGAGCTTATCGAAAAAATAAAGAATGCGATAGATGAGAAATCAATTGAAACATATAATCTACAAGAAAAGAAAAAAGCTGAAAATGATGAAATATCTAAAAGGATTTTGCAGATAATAGGAAAAGATAAAGAACTTTTAGATGCTATTGAAAATATTAAAAAGATTGGATGGGTTTTAACTTGGAGCGTAGAAACTTCACTACATACTTTAGCTGACTTGCAACCTTTTTTCAAATTAATAGCTAAGAAGCTAGGGGTTTCTTATTCACATTGGATACATCTAACTTCTAATGAAATCGTGCAGATTTTAGAAGGAAAGAAGAATTTAGAAGAGATGGAATTAAAAGAAAGAGAGAAAGGATATTTCTTTATGATGGAAAAAGGAATTCAAAAAATGGTAATCGGACAAAAAGGAAAATCTCTTTCTGAGTGGGTTGAGAAAAATTTGAATAAGGTTGAAGAGAATATAACCGAATTAAAAGGTCAATCAGCGTGTTCTGGTCACGCAAAAGGGAGCGTAAGGATTGCTTTAATTGCGAAAGATTCATACAAGTTAAAAGATGGTGAAATATTAGTTTGTGCAATGACGAGTCCTGATTATGTGCCTGCAATGAAAAGAGCGTCAGCAATTATTACAGATGAAGGGGGCATGCTTTGTCATGCAGCTATAATGTCAAGAGAATTTGGTAAGCCATGTGTTATTGCGACTAAGATAGCTACAAGAGTTTTAAAAGATGGTGATCTTGTGGAAGTTGATGCTGAAAAGGGGATAATCAAAATATTAGAGAGTTCCCAAAAGTGAAAAAGAAAGAAGAAAGATAGCAATTACCTTTTTTGCATTTGAAGATTTATGTTTTGTATGATATTTTAAATGTCTGTACGTCTTTCTTTCTAAATGTTCTTCGCTACCAACTCTTATAATATCTCCGTCTTTTTTAGCTTCGTTTAGAGAAAGTGATCTATCCAATAAGTAGACCTTCGCTACTAATCCCGATTCTTTGGCAGCTTTAGCCATTGCACGAGCATTTGCTTCCGTGTCTTCAACACCATAAAATCTATCGCCTTCGTGAACGCCCATTTCTTGGAAGATAGAATACCACGTTTTTGAATCTTTTTTACTTCCAACATCTAAACTAGACCTTATATTCTCTTTATCAAAAGGAGAATTGCCTTCCGATATTTTATGCATTAGGTCTACAAGAAAACTTTTATCTCCATCAGATACAACCGTATTAATCCCTCCATACTTCTTTGTTTGATGTGCAATTTTCATCATTCTTTTATTTGTGTATGGTGGGAGCTCTCCTGACATTGTGGCTCTTTGAAGTTTCCCAGCCATTTCAATATAAGCTCCTCTGTCATTTTCTACAATCGCTTTTTGATATAAGTTTGGGTGTTTTTCTCGAATATAACCATGAGCTTTATCAATATTCTCTTTCGCGTCGCCAGTTGGGCTCCAACTAAATAAGGGGCCGTTAGCATCATAAACAAACCAAGTTTTCTTTTGTTTTTTCTTTTCATCAACCATGATTTTTTACTTTTTGTATACTAAAGTTATTATAATTGATAACTATGGAACGTTGAGAGTTTAAAAATTTTTGTTTTGGGAAGTAGCCGTTAGAATAGAGAAGTTTTTAAATTCTCATTGTATTTAGTTTAGATGAGAAAAGAAGTGATTATATTGGTTTTAGTTTTTTTAATGATTAGCTTGCAAAATGTTTTTGCGCAGAGCGCTACACAGGAGCAATACAATGCAGAAATTGCAGAGGCGTTCGCATGCGTTGATAATAACGTCCAGAACGCGGGAACGATCTCTTTGGGTGAAGCGGTTTTCGGAGCTTTGGCTGACGTGAAAAATGAAAAAATAAACTCCACTATTGAAGCGAGGAGAGTTGGAAATAATTGTTATGCGGAAACCGGGACAACTTGTAAAATAAAAGACACTGCTCAAGTTGTATTGGCTAAGCTTTGGATGGACAAGAATGTTGATGCGGAGATAGATTGGCTAAAGAATCAGACGGGGGCTATTCAGGGATTGACGTGGTATTTGCAAATAACAATTGAGAATAATCTGCCCGGAGAGTGCATTGTCAAATATCAAGGCCAGAATCACGAGATAAATGTTAAAGAAGACTTGAAATTAGAAGGCAGTTCCGGAAGCTGTTTAGAAATAGCTAACTCTGATTATTGGCTCATGATCAAGGATAGTTGTATTGATGAAACTTTTGAAATTTCATGCGGCAACGGGAACTTTACAGAATTTTTTACAAATTTACTTTACAAGAAAACAGGAGAAGACACTACTTTTATCTCTTCTACGACGAATAGAAAATCTGCAAATGCATGGGCGACAGAAGAAATAACCGCCCTCTGTTTTAAGGAAGGGGGAGATTGCAATTATGAAGCGAGTTTGTGGGCAACCTTCGCATTGTATAAAGCTGGAGAAGAGACAGGAAATTATGCTCCTTATTTGAGGGCTCTTTCTACTGGGGTGAATGAAAGATTTTTCCCGAGCGCATTTTCATTTAGAATAATTGAAGATACAAAATTAACAGATGAACAATATAATAATATTCTATCTGAGCAAAGACCTGGAGGTTTGTTTAGAGTCGGGAATACGCCCTATAACGAATTTTACGATACTGCTTTGGCGATGATGGCTTTAGGAAGAGGGCAAGGAGCTGATGCAACTGAATTAAGAGAGAGTGCTGTTCCGGGTTTGTTTAATGAACAAGACAATAATGGATGTTTTGGGAGTCCGAGAGATACTGCGTTTATCTTGCACGCTTCTGGATGGAGCAGAGAAGAATTGCCTCAAGCGTGCGCTGAAGAAGGAGAGAGAACCAGTATAGAAGAACAGATTTGTTGTTCAGGATTAACGAAACTGCCTGATAAAACTTTGAATGCTTCTAATAATTTATGCGTCGAAGGAGCAGGCTATGGTTATTGCACATCTAAGTGTGGCGACGGAATAAAACAACAGTATGAAAATGCCTGCAGTTGCCCGATAGATTTTGTTGCTTCGAACACTTGTGTTGACGGTCAGTGGTTTACAGGAAATCCTCTTAGGACGATAAACACAAGCTCTGAAAAAGGATATTGCGATTTAGTTGATGAAGATGATGGATGGGAAAACGGCTGTTGTGTTTCCGGATTGGAATGTGTTGGCTCTGGATCTAATTCAATTTGTGAAAAAATACCTGAAGGAACTGAGATAGTTAGAGAGAGCGAGTGTTATCAAGGAAGCTGGTATAATGCAAGCGGTGCGAGAATTGACACGACTGCAAAAGAAGGATCTTGTCATTTAGCATCTGGAAGCTCATGGCCTTATGGTTGCTGTCCTCAAGGATATGAATGCAATTATGACGAAGGGAATGAATCTGAATCTATTTGCGAAAGAAGACCGGGAGGCGGAGGAGGAAGCAGTGTGCAAACTGATTGTTCATTGGCAGGATATTATTGTGTTGCAGATCCATTTAATTGTCTTGCTGATGGGGGTGTAAGGAAGAGAGACCTTGATTGTCCGGGTTTCGATATTTGCTGCAGCATTGAGGTTGTTGGAGGAGAAACATGCACGGACAAAGGAGGAATAGTATGTCAGGAGGATGAGCAATGCAATGGGGCGATAGAATTTTCAACAACAGGACCTTGTTGCACTGGAGGAGTGTGTGAAGAGCAGGAAGATTCTGGCGGGGGAACTGGAAGTGGAGGAAGCACTTCTGGAAACAAGGATGTTAGTGAAGAAAAGAGTAAGAGCAATATTTGGTGGTGGGTTTTATTTTTTGGCATATTGATTATTTTAGTAATTTTGGGAATTGTTTATCGAGATAGAATAAGGGTGTGGATGTTTAAGATGAAAGGTAAGGCGAGCACTTCAAGAGTAACTGGAGTTCCGCCCGGAGGACCTGTTTTAAGAAGAGCTCCGCCAAGTTTTGGTCCTCCAAGACAGATGATTCGACCTATGGGAAGACCTGTTGGAATGCCGCCTGCTGGGAACGTAACAAGCATTAGGAGAAAACCCGCGAGTGAAAAAGAAAAAGAAATGGATGAGACGCTTAGGAAATTAAAAGAGATGAGTGGGTGAACTCAAGCGAGGGCGTCAAGTTATAAAGATGTTTATTAGAACTGACTAACTAACTTATTTTTTCGGTGTATAATCTGTTGGTGAGTTAGTTAGAATTTGTTGGAAAAGAATAATTTATTAATTTAAACAAATTTAGTTTGCTATGAAAGAAAAGAAATTACCAAAAATAATAGCGGGGGTGGGATTTGATTTTAGTTGGGATAATAAGAAAGTTTGGGCTTTAAACTATCCTGTTGAAGAAATTAATACAGAAGAATTAACTTGGCATTTCGAGATACCTTTTCACGGGTATGGAAACGAAATCTATAATTTGAAACCTATTGAAACCATAGATAATCCAAAAAAGTATAATGAAGAATATGGAAGAACTATGAAGTCAGATTTGAGTTATCCGATAGATATTATGCAGAACAAAGGAAGATGGTTAATTTTAGATGGGTTACATCGTTTGATGAAGGCCAAGATACTTGGAATGAAGAAAGTTAAAGTTAGAAAAATACCTCGTTCAGAGATACCAAATATTTTAAAAGAGTCTTAGAAAATCGTTTAGTGGACACTTCTGTCCACTAAATTATAATTCTCAAGATTTCCACCAGTCTATAGCGAACGTCACCGAATTGTGAGCGATGACTGGTGGTGGTTGACACTGATAAAAAAATATAACAAAATCATTTTATCTCAACCCCCTCTTTCACAGCTTGTTGAACAAGACCAATCTGTTTCTTCTTCTTTTCAAATTCTTCTAAGGTATAGCAAATTATGTCCAGACCTTGCTTTTTATCCCACCATCCATAAGCTTTAATTATTCTTTCTCTAAAATCAACCCCCTCGAATTTATCTGATATAACCAAAACATCTATATCGCTATCTTCTAAATGCTCGCCCCGAGCTCTACTCCCGAAGATTATAACTTTCTTCGGGTTAAATGATTTATTCAAAAATTTTAGGTGTTTTGCAAATAGCTTCATTGTTTGTTTATCTGGTTTTTTATCCATTTTATTAACTCCGATGATTTATTAAGATAAACCTCAACTTTATCCTTGTGATATAATTTGTAAGGAGCGTCTCCCGCAACATCTGGATATCGGGTAGTTATGAATTCTGGGGTTAAACTACCTAAAAAATCATAAAACCCTTTGGGAATGCAAGTTTCTTTTGCTAAATAGATTAATGAATGTGTCGCGCCCGCAGATTTTCCTTTAATTATAATAAAATAAGCTTTCAATATCTTTTCAATTGCTTGTTGACAAAGAAAAGCTGACACATAGTACTCTTCAATCTTAAAATTCTTTTGGGCAACCTCAAAATCTTTCTCTCCTTGTTCTATTAGATTCTTAATTTCTTCTTTCATGTTTGGAATAAGTTAAATATCTATAAAAAACTATTCTTTATAAACAGTATCATCGTATAAGGATTTTTAGCAGTTTTTTATTCGCGTTAATACCCAATGGTCTTGCCTTGGGACAAATCGTGATGAAACTGTTAATCGCTCTTTAGAACGATGGTATAAATTTTTCGCTTAGTGGAAATTTGTCTGAACAGAATTTATAGAGATTCCCGATAATCAAATTAGATTTTAGTTCGAGAATCCTAAAAAACTTTCAGTTTTTTGGGCACAGAAATTATGAACTTGATGAAAAATTTCTGTGTTTGAAAAAATCCGGTAATTCGAAATTCTCTTCGGGAATCTCTAGGACATCTTTCCCAAAAAATCTAACGCAATCAGGGTAAAGATGTATAGTTCGGAAATCTCTGTCATATCTTTTCCTAAAAACCTAACGAGGAAAAGATGTGTAATTCAAAAAAACTGCAGGTGGTTTTTATGGTTATGCGGAGATACTGAGAGAGAAGAAATAGTTATATATTGATATGAATTTATATTACTATGAAAAAGTTGGCGATTTTATTATTAAGTTTGCTTTTGGTGCAGGGAGTAGGCGCTTTGTCCTCTACGCTGTTAGATAGTTATGACAAAAGAGAAACAATGATAGGACAGCTTTCTCAGGATATCATTGATATCGAACAAGGGAATGCTAATGTGTTAAAAGATGGGCATATGGACATTGGTTTTAATGGAGAGATAAAGAAATTAGGAAACAGTTTTTATGTCTGGCTTCCTGCTCCGCAAAATCCGAGTAATTATACTCTGGTTGTTAAAGATGTTATTGCCAGCGTTGGAGGTTTCCCGGATGTTGTTACATTCGAGCATGATTTTGTTGTTAGAAACAATTTAACTGACTATGCGATCACGCAGGGTTTGGTTTTGAGCTCTGATGATTTTGACGTCGGAGTTACTTTGTATGAAGATTTCAGCAAGACAATCGAAGTTAGTTATCCTTTTTCGAGAACAGTTACAATAAATCCTGGAAATAACTTGATTGATTTTGAAATCGGGGAATTTGTTGGAAATCAATTCACAACTATAAACATTGGAAAATATTCTGTGCCTGCTTATCTAATTGGAAAGGATTCTGTTTGCGGAGATGGAGAGATTGATGGAAACGAGATTTGCGATGGTTCTAATCTGGAAGGGAAAACGTGTATTGCTCAAGGATTTGATTCGGGTAATTTAAAATGCAAGGCAAATTGCGACGGATATATTGTCGACGAGTGTGTTGATGAGGGCTTGGAGTGTGATGAGGGGCATTTAGATTTATGTTTGGATGAAAACAATTGCACACAAACAGGAGGATTTTGGTATGGTGAGGAGTGCAATGAATTTGAGGAAGGGGCTTATTGTGACGAAGAGCATTTAGGAATTTGCGAGGAAGACGAGTGTGTTGATTTGGGAGGATTTTGGTATGATGACAAATGTAATGAAAAGGAAGAGGAAGTTTGCGATTCTGACAATTTGGAATTGTGCGATTCTTCGGAACAGTGCCTTGATGCGGGAGGTAATTGGTTCGGTGAAAAGTGTAATAAAGAAAGGGAAGAAATAATTTTTGTGCCCCGATTTACATTCACGCCAAGAATAATTCGGAGCTCAGTTTATATCGGAGACGAACCCGGAAGTTATTCTTTTAGACTGGATAATTTAGGAGGAAGAATAGAGGATTTTATCTTCGAATATGATAACAGGAAATTTGTTATTGAGCCGTCTAATTTGTCAGTAATCGGAGAAAACGAAAGTGTTTATTTTAATTTAAGTTTGAGGGATTTTTCTGGAGAGCCAATTAGAGGCGCAGCTGTTGCATATGCGGGAGATGTTACAGAATATTTGCTGTTTGAGTTGAAACTCACATCGAATCGCGAAGATGTCGGAACGAGTTTTTCCAGAAATAGCACTCAAGCAGGATATTATTGCTCTGAATTGAACGGAGAAGGATGTAATAGTGATGAAACTTGCACTGGGGAATTAGTCAGCAGTTTAGACAAAGCATATTGTTGTGTCGGGCAATGTGAAGAACCTGAGAGTGTAAGCAGGGCGTGGATAGGTTATCTTATCGCGGCGATCATTATTTTGATTTTGTTAATAATTTATGTTAAATATAAGAAAGCCGGAAAAACAGGAAATCCAACGCAGAGAAGGTTTGCCTCTGCGGAGAGGAGTTTGCCTTGATTATAGGGACTTCGAATATAAAGATTTCCGATAATTAGGTTAGAACTTAATTCGGAAATCTCTAGGACATCTTTCCCAAAAAATCTAATACAATCATGGGAAAGATGTATATAACGGAGGAAATAAATAAATGATCGCTTCTTATTTTTTATTAGTTTACTAAACTCTCTCGGCTCACCTCCCCGTTAGTTCAATTTCGTGCAATTTCCGTTGCGGAGTTTTTTAGTGCACGAAATTGATCATTCACAGAGATTTCCGATAATCAAATTAGAATTTATAGAGATTCCCTATAATTAAGTTAGATTTTAGTTCGAGAATTTTGAAAAAATCCGGTAATTCAAAATTCTCTTCGGGAATCTCTAATACATCTTTCCCAAAAAATCTAACGCAATCAGGGGAAAGATGTATAGTTCGGAAATCTCCGGCATATCTTTTCCTAAAAACATAACGAGGAAAAGATATGTAATGCAAAAAAACTGCAATGATTTTTATGGCTGTGCGAAGATACTGATAATTCCAAAGATTTCCACCAGCCTATAACGAGCCGCCGCCGAAATTGGCGAGCGATGACTGACGGTAGTTGACATATAGTAGACCAACTAAAGGTCCGCTAACACCAAGAATTCTTACAATGTATCCTCAAGAACAAAGTTCTTGACGACCATCAAGATTTGGAAAATCTTGAGGTAGTCAACCAACCAATCGAACGACTGGAACCGAAAGACTAAATTGGTTGACTATAATCTCGCATTCATATTCTTTTAACTTCTCCATCTTTATTCTTTTAATTTAGCCCATTTATGAGCATAAATTATTACCCATACGCCAATGATATGATGAGTGGTATCATATATCAAATCAATAGTTACTCCATCGCCGGCAACAAAATGGAAAATCTGGTGTGCAACAAAAAGCAACATGTAAATTATACTTATTACATAAATGCTCTGTCTGAATTTCTTGCTGTCAAATGTTCTAATGGCAATTTGGATTAAAACATTAATTGAGAGCAATACAGCGGTCATCCATAATCCGATAATACCAGGATCATTTTGCAGAAGGTCAAGATTTTTAGACAATCCTGCTACCGTCAAATCAGAGAGGGTCATAATAATTAGTAGGAATAGCATTCCCACATATCCTTGGACAATAACGCTTCTAATGTTTTCTTTATTTATATTCATTTTGAATTGTTGATAATTTCTTTAATAACTTTTTCAACTTCTTCCGCCTCCTCTTTTTTTATTTCTTTGAAAAATTCTGACATTATTGTCGGTTTCATTCCAACTATCTTAACCTTTCCGTTTTCCTCAAAAACATTAATTTTGCACGGCATGCATAATGAAATTAGTTTATTCTTCTTTAAAAAACTATTTGCATATTTCCCGGAACAAAATTCAATAATTTTTAACGGCTTCTGTTCAAATCCTTTCGCTGCCAATCTCTCCCTCATATCATAGACATTGAATAAAGTCCAGCCCTGTGATTCTACTGCTTTTAGCACAGACACAACTGCCTCATCAAAGCTCTTCTCAGTTTCAACAATA
>Ga0209542_10013293_pt1 | contig 14230 bp, 11 predicted proteins | sample RifCSPhighO2_01_FD_184028 | JGI IMG/M metagenome (GOLD analysis project Ga0209542, IMG submission 184028) | Soil microbial communities from Rifle, Colorado - Rifle CSP2_plank highO2_0.1 (SPAdes) (version 2) | ecosystem: Environmental > Terrestrial > Deep subsurface > Rock core/Sediment ...
AGATGAGGACTGCATGTACGGCAGATTGGTTTATAGATGTAAATTCGTGGTGGATTCTGATTTTATCCAGGATTCCGAACTTTGTTACGAGTGTATTGATACCAGAAAGTCTTATAATTGCATGTTCTCGGAAAATTGCGAGGCGAGTACCGACCTGCTTTTCTGCTTTGATATGCGTGATTGCCAAAATTGTATCTTTTCGACAAACTTGAGGCATAAAAATTATCACATATTCAACAAGCCCGTATCAAAAGAAGAATATGAGATGAAGAAAAAAGAAATTTTGTCTTCTCACCTAAAATTAGAGGAAGCTAAAATGGAATTTGAAAAAATAAAAGGACAATCCTTGGTAAAGTTCGCTCATCAAGTAAAATGTAAAAAAGCGAGTGGCGACTATATGTATAATTGCCACGATGTGGTACTTGGTTTTGATGCCGAAAACGCAAAAAACTGCAAATATATCGCTGATGCCGAAGGACCAATCGATTCTTATGATTTAAATAATTCTTACTATAAACCGGAGCTTTGCTTGGATGTCATGGGGGTGCTTAGCATATTTAACGTTAAGCATTCAGTTTACACATTTTCCGGAAGCAATATAGAATATTCCGACACAATAGAAAATGGTGATAATATCTTTGGCTGTGTTGGATTACGCAATAAAAAATACTGCATTTTAAATAAGCAATATAGCAAGGAAGAATATGAAAAATTAAAAGCACAAATTATTGAGAATATGAAAACTGAAGGTGTGTATGGGGATTTTATCCCTCCTTCTTTATCCCCTTTTGGCTACAATGAAACCCTAGCGCAAGAATATTTTCCGATGGATGAAAAAGAAGCTAAAGAAAAAGGTTTTAATTGGCAAAAGGAGACGTCTGGCACATATGGCAAGGAAACAATCAGAGAGCCAGAGATGCCAGAGACTATTGAGGAGGTTACAGAAGATATTTTGAAAGAAGTTTTAGTTTGTAAGGATTGTAAAAAGAATTTCCGCATCATTAAAGGAGAATTTAATTTTTATAAGAGGATGAATATACCCTTACCCCGCAAGGACTTTGAATGCCGGCACCAGGATAGGATGAAAAAAAGAAACCCCCGCAAACTCTGGCCCCGCTCCTGCATGTGCGACAAAACTAATCACCCTCTCCACTTGGACATCCGATGTCCAAGTGAGTTTGAAACCTCTTACTCCCCCGACCGAAAAGAAATTGTGTATTGTGAGTCTTGTTATCAACAGGAGGTGTCTTAGACTCGTTCCAATGTTCTATAGAATGTTAGAATAAGAACTATGAATTCAGAAACAAAAAAATGCCAGAACTGCAAAAATGATTTCACTATAGAAAGTGAAGACTTTAATTTTTATGAAAAGATAAATGTTCCACCACCAACTTTTTGCCCGCAGTGCCGCCTCGCGCGAAAATTAGTATGGAGAAACGAACGCTCTTTATATAAAAGAACTTGTGATTTGTGTAAAAATAATATTATCTCCATGTATAAAGCAAATGCAGAATTTCCCGTATACTGCCACGATTGTTGGTGGAGCGACAAATGGGACCCCCTAGATTACAGCCGTGATTATGATTTCAACACCCCTTTTTTTGAGCAATTTAAGGCACTACTTAAAGTGACCCCAAGACCGTCATCTTATTCGACTAAAAATGTAAATAGTGAATATTGTAATTTTACCGCACACTTAAAGAGTAGCTATCTTCTCTTTGGTAGTTGGTTTTCTGAAAATTGCGGCTATGGCCAAACAGTGCTTGAGTGTAAAGATTGCTGGGATTGTTTATTCATAAAAAATTGTGAATTGTGTTTTTCTTCGGTAGATTGCACTCAATGTAATCAATTATTTTTTAGCCGAAATTGTACAAATTGCATTGACTCGGCCTTTTTATATGATTGCCGAAACTGCCAAAACTGCCTTTTCAGCTATAATCTAAGAAACAAAAATTATCATGTTTTTAACAAACCTGTATCAAAAGAAGAATTCCAAAAAATAAAAAAGGAAATGCTAGGTTCGTATTCCGCTTTCAAAAAAACGTTTCTTGATTTTCAAAAAACTATACAAGAAAAAGCTCTTCATAAATTTATGACGGGGGAACGTAACTATAATGTTTCTGGTGATTTTATTTATAATTCTAAAAACGTCCGAGACTCTTGGTATATTATTGATGGTGAAAACGAAAGATACGCGGTACGTGGTAGTAAAAATCCTAAAGACTGCATGGATGTATTCGGTATAAATGCAGGTGAGTTAGTGTATGAATCTAATAATATTGACTTCTCCTCACGATGTATTGTCGGCATAAATGGCGAGAATAATATGGAATCAAGTTACTTTATAGACTGTGATCATTTAAATAATTCATTTGGCTGTATTTCGGTGCGTAAAAAGGAATATTGTATCTTAAATAAGCAATACAACGAGAAAACATATAAAGAAATTAAAGCAAAAATAATAGCCCAAATGTCAGACGTGCCTTTTGTAGATAATAAAGGGAGAACTTGCAAATATGGAGAATTCTTCCCGGTAGAGTTAAGTCCACACAAATACAATGAAACTTTGGCGCAAGAATATATGCCCCTCACCGAGGAAAAAGCTACTGAATTAGGATACTCATGGGATAGTATTGAAGAAAAAAGCTATGTTCCAACGAAAAGTTGGAAAGATTTACCGGATACTATAGAAAAAGTCGACGATGGGATTCTTTCTGAGATTATTCTATGCCAAGCATGGGATTTAGATAAAAAATCAGCTCAAAATCATAAATGCACTAAGGCTTTTAGAATCATTCCGGATGAGTTGATTATGTATAAAAAATGGAATATACCATTACCTCAAAAATGTCCGAGTACAAGAAATTTTGAATTGTCACAACTAAGAAATCCGGTAAATTTCTGGCCCCGTTCTTGTATGTGTGGTTCGGTAGGCTCACCACAGGCAACTGCAAATCACGGCCACGAAGGTAAATGTTTGAATGAATTTGAAACATCATATTCCCCCGACCGCCCGGAAACAGTTTACTGTGAAACCTGCTATCAGCAGGAAGTATCGTAAAGTTTTTATTTCCTCACTCCGTGCTTAGTATGCAATTTTTCTACTTCCTCTTCTTCTAATTCTTCTTTTTTCTCTTTGCCACGCTCGCCGAGAGTTCGGAGCTCAGCGTCGCCTAGTATGTTAAGTGATTTAACAAGTTCGGAGAGATGCTCCACAGTATTTTTCTCCGGCGCATCGAGTATTTCTTCAAGTAAAGCATTTAAGATCCACCCCATCCTGGGTCCGGGCGCGATGCCGAGCTCTTTTATCATAAATTTTCCATTAATTTTCAACTGGCCTACAGATATTGGGTCGCGCAACGCTTCCTCTATCATTGCAAAATATTTGCGCAATCTGTATGGCGCTTCTTTTTTCTTCATGCCTACTCTGTCGCACTCACGAATGTTCATCAGAAGCCATATATTTTCTATACCCACTTTTGTAATTATTCTGCGCACAGCGCTAAGCGTTATTAATTCCGTATCAGAGAAAAACATATGGTTTCGTACCAGTTTTTCTACTAGTTCAACTCCTTTGTTGGGAAATTTCAATCTCTCCATTATTTTTTTCGCCATTCGCGCACCTACAACTTCATGGCCGTAAAAAGTGTATTTCTTCTTAGCCGAGCCCGTATGCTTTTGCGAATGGTCTGGTTGGGTCCGGGCCTGAGCAAAAGCATCGGGCGAGGCAGGAGAATTTTTGGTCGGGGCAAGCGTAGCTAATCTTCGCGTCTTTGGTTTCCCGATATCATGGAAAAGTGCCGCAAGCCTTATTTCTAAAGACCAATTTTTATCCGCCGCGTGCTGTAATGCATGGAGTAAATGCTCCCAAACATCATAAATGTGCTCCCCCAGCTGTTCACAGCCTATTCCCTCTTCAAGTTCAGGGATAATATGTTTAAGCAACCCAAATTTTTGCAACATCACAATTCCTGCGTCCGGATTTTCCGACATAACTATCTTTTCAAATTCATCGCGGATGCGTTCCTCTGATATTTTTTTTATCAAATCTGAATTTTTTAAAATGCTTTCAGAAGTTTCTTGTGCTATGGAAAAATTTAACTGCACCGCAAAACGAATAGCGCGGAGCATGCGAAGAGCGTCTTCAGAAAACCGATCATTTGGATTGCCGACAGCTCTAATGGTCTTGTCCTTTATGTCCTTTAAACCACCATATATGTCCGTTATGGTGTTTTTTCCAGATAAATTAAGCGCCATGGCATTTATAGTGAAATCACGTCTTTTAAGGTCATCTTCAAACTTATCGCTGAACTTTACCTCATCCGGGTGCCTAAAATCACTATATTTTGCCTCAACCCTATATGGCGTAACCTCTATTTGGCGTAATGTTTCTTGTGAAACATCTTCTTGAATAACAGCTACTGTCCCGAAGGTGTTTTCATAAACAGTTTTCTCAAAAAGGCTGATAATTTGCTCGGGTTTTGCATTGGTAGTAACATCCCAATCCTTCGGCTCTTTATTCATTATGAGATCACGAACACATCCCCCGACAAGATATGCGTCAAAACTCGCTTTTTCAAGCGTATCGGTTACATATAAAACTTCTTTAGGTATTTTCAATGTTAGATTATTAATATTTTTCATTAAATTCTGGTGCGCCCGGCAGGAATCGAACCCACATCAATCGTTCCGAAGACGATTACTCTATCCGTTGAGCTACGGGCGCATTGTTATTTTTATAATAATATCCATACTTTACACTATTTTAAAAATATTGGCAAATAATGCTTATTTTATATGGTAATATTGCTGTTGCGTTAATTGTAATAAAATATTAAAATAGAATAGGAAATTAAAAAAAATAAATATTGCGGTTATGGTTTAGTGGTAGAACACGTCCTTGCCAAGGATGAGACGGGAGTTCGATTCTCCCTAGCCGCACAAAAGTAATGTCCTTTATAAAAAGCATTAAACAAAGTAACTTAAGGACAATTATTAAAAAACTGTGGAAAACTATGTTGGTAATGTTTATAAAGGACATCAAGTAAATTTGTCTTTTAGACCTATTTTATAGAAAATATGTTAAAAAATAAGGATATTTTAATAAAAGACATGAAATAAAGTGAAGAGTTTCACGTGAAACATCTTTAACTATGTTATTCATGAAACACTAAGTAAAACTTGTCCCGTACTAAATTTTTGATTAAAACAAGTGACCATTATTAATAACAATTTAAAATTTTAGTACTGGGATGCCTAAAGTATTTACTTCAGAAACACAAAAAACAGGAGAAATCGGTGAAAATGTAGCTGTCAAATTCCTCATGAAACATAGTTTTGCTATATTAGACAGAAATTATACTAAAAAATGGGGTGAAATAGATATTGTGGCCGAAAAAGACGATAAATTATATTTTATTGAGGTTAAAAGTGTTTCTCGTGAAACATTAAGTAGTGTTACTCATGAAATGCTTAATCAACATAACCCAGAAGAAAATATGCACCCTTGGAAATTAAAAAGAATGGCGCGTACAATTCAGACTTACCTTTTATCTAAAAACTTAGATGAGAAGGAGTGGCAGGTGGATTTATTGGTTGTATTCCTTGACTTAAAAGGTAAAAACGCAAAAATTAAAGTGGTCAAAGATATAATTTTGTGATATATTTTCGTAATCCATCCGTCGCTGTCTAGCGGGCTTGCCCGCCGAAGCCAGCTATGGCTGGCAAAGGCGGGCCGTAGTATACCGGTAGTACAAGTGCTTTGGGAGCATTTAGACTGGGTTCAATTCCCAGCGGCCCGAATGGGACGAAGCAAGCAAATTGATTTGCTTGCGTTAGGATATTGAAAGGCTTTTCTATGTTGAGCATAGCGAAATAGAAAAGCACCTGGCTATGTAGTAGCCAATTCCAGAGCGGCCCGAATAAAGAAATATGTCTAAAAAAATAATTTTCATAAGCATTGTAGTAATAGTGTCAATAACCATAGGTATTTTTCTTTTCGTTCAACCGAAAAACAATACCTTAACAGATTTTCAAGAACTGGAAAATCTGACACCAAATCCACAGCCGTTTCCTCATCCAGAAAACACACCGAAGGCTTCCGAATCTACTAGAGTTTGCGAGGCTTCAAATGCTGTTTCTTTCAAGAGTTGCGTAAGTAAAGTAAATAATAATCAAGCTGATAACATTGAAGTAACCAGCTTGATTGCTTGCACTGGAAAGAATGCTTGCATGGCTGACTTAAATAACATAAAACGGCCTGTTTCACTCTATGGACGAAATTCTGACGATGGTTTCAAAAGACTGGACACATATGATTATGCATTGATAACTGTAATGGATTCCAAGGATGTTAAGATTTACAACTTGACTTTTGACGAGAATGAAAACCAGCCCTGCACCCCGGTTTCCAATCCGGCCAACTGCAAAGACACTATTTTTGTTTCAAATTCAGAGAATATTGTAATCGACAATGTGACCATAAGCCATTCAAAATCAGCTGCGATAGGAGCTTATAACAGCAGAAAGGTGGTTATCACAAATTCAAATTTCATAAACTCTTATCTTTTTGGGGTGATTTTGAATATTTCCATGGATCATGATATTGGCTCTCTTGCCATTGCTTCTGCTCGTGTCGAGGGGAATCTGTTTAGAAACATCAAATCCAATGGTTTAGTGCTGTACCAGACACAAGCAAAACAAAATGACCCGATTATTGTAAGAGGAAATACTTTCATCAACAACCACAGGGAAAATATCTATCTTCTGTGCGGACCGGACGCTCAATCAGGAACGGGTCCATGCCCTGGCGGCCAATTATATTTAACTAACGATGTTGCTAATGTAAAAATAGAAAACAATATTATTAAGGATGGAAATAGTAAAATCGGCACGGGCGGAATAGAGTTCAGCAACTTCAATATTAGGAATGTGGATGTAGTCGGCAATGAAATCTATAACAATAACATGTGGGGAGTCTACATTAATCCGAACGCCAATAATGTGAGCGATATATTTATAAGCAAAAATAAAATCTACAATAACGGCCTACTGCCACAATATGGGGGATTAAATATTTTTATCCCTAATAATACGAGTGTTATCGAGTCTGGAAATTGCTTTACTCTTTCTTGTATGCCTTAAAATTTTTATAAATTAGGAGAAGTTTAAAAATATAAAATTATGTGTATAATGCAATATATATTTGCGGGATTAGTTTAATGGTAAAACGTCAGTTTTCCAAACTGAGGTTGGGAGTTCGATTCTCCCATCCCGCACAAAATTTCTATTTGACTAAAATTTTCATGGTTGTAGTATTTAAGTGGAGGCATACATGGCACAGACTAACGATGAATCGTTGGCCGTCCGTGTGGCCAACAAATGCATAGAAAACGGGGCCAGGTGGCTGATTATCGCCATCGGCATAATCCTCGGAATCATCGGGCTGGCAATGTCACTGGCTCGATAGAAGAAGGGCGGGGAGTCGAAGAACATCTCGACACACCTCGCCCATCGCTTTTTATATTCAAAATTTTGCAAGTCGTTTACATTTAGAATATACTAAAAAATAATGCTAACAACATACATTTATGCTCTAATCAGTGTCATTATAGTAAGCTTGGTTTCGCTAGTCGGAGTTTTTACGCTATCTTTGAGAGAAGAAATTCTAAAAAAATATATCTTTATTTTTATCTCGCTCGCTGTCGGAGCGCTTTTAGGTGACGCTTTTATACACCTAATACCGGAGGCTTTGGAAAATTCTACAAATATAAATCTAACCGGCACGCTCATTATCTTCGGCGTCATGATTTTCTTTATACTGGAAAAGTTCTTACATTGGCACCACCACGGAGAAGATAAAGAAGAGACTCATATACACCCAATGGGACAGCTGGTGCTCTTTTCAGATGGCATACATAATTTTATTGACGGCATAATTATTGGAGCAAGTTTTTTAATTAGTGTTCCTATAGGCATAGCTACCACTATTGCAGTAATATTGCACGAAATACCTCAAGAAATAGGGGATTTTGCCGTATTACTGCATTCTGGCTACTCTAAAACGCGCGCCTTGTGGCTTAATTTTCTTTCAGCTCTTTTGTCGGTTTTTGGGGTAATTATAATTCTCATTTTAAATCAAATAGAACAAATAGTGACACTATGGCTCCTGCCAATCGCCGCCGGAGGATTTATTTATATTGCGGTCGCAGACTTGATACCGGAACTACAAAAAACAAAAGAAGCAAGATATTCTATCTTGCAACTTTTGGCAGTTGTCCTGGGCATAAGCGCGATGCTTGCTTTAACTCTCTTAGAATAAAACTAATTATTAGCTATTTGATTAGTCGCCCAGCTCCAATCTGCGCCTGGATTCTTGGCATAAAAAACCTCAAAATGAATATGCGGGCCGGTTGATTTACCAGTGTTACCGACGTAGCCGATGATTTCACCTTGAGCTACCTGCGCACCGATTCTTGTGGCAAGCCTGCTCATGTGAGCAGAAAGTGTCTTGGTGCCATTAGGATGTTCAATGATTACTAAATTTCCATATCCTCCGCCGCAACGCCTCTGGCCTACCTTACAGCCTGTTTTGGCTGCGAGCACCCTACCTGCCGCAGATGCATATATTGGTGTGCCTGTCGGCGCGCCGATATCTATACCTCTGTGCCCTGGGCCGTGAAGACCTTGGGTCTTATGTCCGGTAGGTACAGGATTGATAAAGTATCCAAAAAGATTCTGAATCGGATTTTTAAGATAGTAATTTATATCTTTCGCAACAGAAGAACTTAAATTTGGCGCTGGCTTATCACCCCCTTCGTCATCCATACTGTCACCGCCTGGGATCATGAGTTTGTCACCGACAGAAAGCTTGGAATCCCCAGCCAGTCCGTTATAAAGAGCGATATCGTCCGCATCCACCTTGTAAATCTTGGCAATACTTTTTAATGTCTGTCCTTTAGCTATAGTATGTTCAGCCCCGGAAATGGGTAAAATGAAAAGCACGTCTCCAGAGACAAGCTTTTGGCCTTTCTTTAAATCGTTGGCCAGAAGAATAGTATTGACTGAAACATCAAACATCTCGGCTATTTGGGAAATAGAATCGCCTTTCCGGACCAAGTAAACGCTTATTTGGTCGGAAGAAGAAAAATCTGTATCTGGTGAAATACCTATGGCCTCAAGAGGGCTTACAGAAGGGACGAGAGCGTTATCGGACTCTATGTTGATATTGCCGTTATCTTCAAATTCCAGAACTTCATCCTTTTGTCCGTTTTTATCTGTCTTCTTGTCCTTTAAAATAGGGGCAGAAGAAACGTTGGCCTGTAAAAGAGCCATATTTTGCGAGTTTTTCTCCGTATTTTTGTTGGATTGAACTCCGAGCGTGTTCTCCATTTGCCCGTCAGGCGGGCGGGTGTCAGCATAGACTTCGTCACCTAGAATTGCAGAGAAAAAACCCGCCTGTGCCCGCAAAGGCACAAAAACCCCCATAAGTAATAGGGAAAAGACCAGAGTAGAACTGAATATTTTAGATAAAGTTCTCATGATAGTACCATCGCCCCCGATTTCAACCATTTTCTATCATAACCGCCTTGAAAAGGTACCTTTACAGGGTAGCCCAAAATAGGCCAAAAGTCAATTCTGGGGTAGGGGGTGTGGATAACCATTTTGAAATAAAAGGGCAGAAAAACTTGACAAAACAATTGTAAGGGCGTATAATTAGTGAGATTTTAAATATAGGTTAGCATTAAAAATCAAAATATGTATAATACAAATATATGGGGATAATTGATCAATTCAAAAAAACCAAAGATGCAACAAAAGAACAGACTATACCTCCTCCACGAGGTCATACTTTGGCGGAAATATTGCAAGATAAAAGCAACAGTCATCTTTTTGGCAGACTACTTGAAAGAGATGGGCATGAAGACCTAGCGCAAAAACTCATCAAGGGGAAACTTGAAAAAGAAGACCTTGAGCTTCTGGAGGAAGTAAGATTAAAATTTTCAGAAAAGATTACTCAATCTGAAAGAATTGAAGCATTACTGACTGAAGAAAACGTAGTAGAAATTGCGCGTAATCATCCAGATTTTGCAAAAATAATTAATCTGGTCGGTCCTAAAAAAGCCATAAAAGCAATACGAAGTCAACTGAAAGAAATATGCATTACTGATGAATATAGATTTAGCGCGATTGCGGACCCCATAGAGGCACACGATAGTTATAAAAAGGGAGCATATAAAGAAACTAATGAAAAGGTGGAAAAAATGTGCAGAGATAATAATATTTCTCCACAGGAATATCTCGACGCCCTTGCAATAGAAGATCCTAAAGAAAAAGAGAAAGCATTAAAGAAATTAGCAAAAGGACAACATGGGAAGTTTATAACGGCCTGTAATGTTGTTTTCGGAAAAGAAAGAAGAAATTTAAGAGATTTGAAAGATTATGAAGCTTTACTCGAAAATTCTGTCACCGAATTAGATAGTTACAGAGATGATATTGGTTCAACGCTCTTTTTAAGTATTAGCGGTAATGATGATATGAGGGATGCTCTTTCAAGAGAACTGCTTTCCGAAAGTGCACCAGCAACAGAACCAAAAAATGGATTTGGGGATGCGAAAAAGGAAACTGTGGGTGCTTTTAATGAGAAAGATTTTGATAGGAATTGGGAGGCGTATAAAGCTAGAATGTCTTATGATACATCTACCGACTCTGAAAGAGATTATATAAAGGATACTTTCGTTGATAGCCAGAAAGAAGCACATAAAAAGAAAAATGCCAAAAGTAAAGGATTTTGGGCTAGTATTTTTTCAACTTTTATTGAAGGAAAAATTGATAGTAAGAGAGAAACACTAGGATAAAATTATGAGCAATACATTTTCAGAGCTATACAATGAATTTATGGTTTATGTGGACAAAGATGATGAACAAGGCGCGCGAACTTTTTTAATTGATAATTTACAAAAATTTCCGGAAGAGATACAAGACAAATTGACTTTTGCATTTTTTGAAGAAGCCTTAACGGACGAAACAAGGGGTATAAAAAATATAGCAGAAATGCAAAAACAGGGGCTAGAAGCTATGGGTCAAATAGATAAAGCGAAAAAAATTCTTGAAGACAAAAAGAAAATAGAAGATTTGAAATCTGGCCTAACTAAATAAAAATACTAAGGCTTGTGTTATATTAGATGAGTGCAACACCTGTCAGGCCTAAATGATAAACAAAAAGAAGCGGCTCTTCACATGAAGGGCCCGCTTCTCATCGTTGCCGGTGCGGGAGCAGGTAAAACTAAAACTATGACGCATAGAATCGTAAATTTGATAAAAAACGGGGTTGCCCCAGAGCGCATTTTGGCTGTAACTTTTACCAATAAAGCAGCTAAAGAAATGCGGGAGCGGATTAGTTTAGCAATAAAAGATAACTTCGTCGGTAATGCTTTTTCAGAGGTCCTCGGTTCTCCGGGTCCCTACCCCGGCCAGACCATCCGAAAAAGCATTCCCGACTCCGTACCATTTGTCAGCACTTTTCATTCCCTGGGGGTTTTTATTATCAAAGAAAACGCAAGAATATTGGGGCTGACTAAATATTTCACTATTTTAGATGAAAATGATTCTGTAACGCTCATCAAGGAATCAATGAAGGAATTAGAAATAGACCCGAAACAATATGATCCCAAAAAAATAAAAAACATAATATCACGGGAAAAAGGAAAATTCATATATTTGGCTGACTACACAGAAACAAATAATGCAAGTACTTTTGGGAAAATTGTATCGCAGGTCTGGAATATCTATGAAAAAAAGAAAATAAAAGAGAATTCACTTGATTTTGATGACTTGCTTTTAAAAGCTACAAAACTCTTGAAAGATAACGCTCAAATCAGGAAACTTTACCAAGAAAAGTGGGAATACATCCACATTGACGAGTATCAAGACACGAACGAAGTACAATATCTGATGTCCAAAATGCTCTCGGAAAACAATGGGAACATAGCTGTGGTCGGGGATGCCGACCAAAATATCTATTCCTGGCGCGGAGCGAATTTAAAAAATATTTTAAGTTTTGAAAAGGACTATCCGAATGCAAAAATAGTTCTGCTTGAGGAAAACTATCGTTCAACTAAAAATATTTTGGAAGCGGCAAACGTTATAATCAAGAAAAATAAATACCGGCCGGATAAAAATCTTTTCACTAAAAATACAGTCGGTGAAAAAATCGGCTTATACGAAGCGCTTGAGGAAAATGACGAAGCAGACTTCGTGGCGACGAAAATTTTAGAGATTTTGGATAGGGACGCCTCTTCCAATTTTTCGTCCCTGCGCCCTTCTCGGAGTACCGAGTGGGACCCTCGGGAAGCTCAAAATCGAAAGAGTCCTCCCCGTGAAGGACAACATGTTCTCGAGCGAACCCTTGGGAGGAGCGACGGCGACGGACAGAGAAAATTTTCAGCAGAAAATTTTCGTGGTGAATCCGAGAATATGTTGTCCGGAATGAACACCTTGTCCGAAATAGCAGTTTTGTATCGCGCAAATTTTCAGTCACGAGCGCTGGAAGAAGCCATGCTCCGGTATAATATCCCATATCAAGTTTTGGGTGTTAAATTTTTTGAAAGAAAGGAAATTAAGGACACTTTGGCGTATCTGCGCGCGGCCCTAAATAGAGACAGCCTTTCGGATATAAAAAGAATAATGAATTTTCCCCCGCGGGGCATTGGCAAAGCCACCTTGGCTAAAATTTTTGCCAATGATATGGAAAGTCTGCCAATAAAAATGAAAATAAAAATAAATAATTTTTACAAAACTCTGGAAGATATAAAAGAAAAAATCGGAGAAGAAAAAACGAGTACAGTAATAAAATTCGTAGTAAAACATTCCGGTATTGAGAGAGAGTTGGGAGAAGGGGGAGAAGAAGAAGTAGAAAGACTAGAAAATATAAAAGAGCTCGCCACCCTTGCTTTAAAATATGACCATTTACCAAATGGACTAGGTATTGAAAGGCTTTTAGAGGACGCAGCTTTGGCTTCCGACCAAGACTCAATAATGATTAATGTAGAAAAAAAAGAACAGAGAAACTCTGTAAAGTTAATGACCGTTCACGCATCAAAAGGACTTGAGTTTAAATATGTTTTTGTTACCGGCCTGGAGGACGGGCTTTTCCCGCATCAGGGCCATGGTGAGATAAAGACAAATGAAGATAATGAAGAAGAGCGCAGACTTTTTTATGTGGCCATCACACGCGCCAAAGAAAAACTGTTTTTATCATATACAAATTTTCGCACTATTTTCGGCTCACGCCAAATTAATACACCGTCGGAATTTATTTCCGACATTCCAGTTGATCTTTTAGAAAAAGAGGGCGAAAACGCTAAAATAAAGACAATTTACATATAAAATATATGCAACATGAAGCAAAAAAATCACTTGGACAAAACTTTTTGAAATCCGAAACAGCGCTCCGGAAGATTATTGAAGCAGGAGAGATAAAAAGGGAAGATGTCGTCCTGGAAATCGGCCCAGGAAGGGGAGCTCTAACAAAAAAACTTTTAGAAAAAGTGGATACTGTAATCGCTGTTGAAAAAGACAAGATGCTTTATGAAATACTTAAAGAAAAATTTATAGAACAGATCAACTCTCGTTCTCTTGTACTAGTACATGATGACATATTAAATTTTAATGCTAATACTTACAGCCTAAAGCCTAGCGCCTACAAAGTTATTGCTAACATCCCCTATAACATTACTGGCGCAATTTTGAAAAAATTCCTAACAGAAAATATCCAACCAGAACTTATGGTTTTGATGGTCCAGCATGATGTAGCTAAAAGAATACTTGCCCGTGATGGAAAAGAAAGCATTCTTTCTATTTCCGTAAAGGCATACGGGGAGCCAAAAATGATAATGAAGGTAGAAAAGCGGTATTTTTCACCCAAGCCGAAAGTGGATTCGGCGGTCATAAAAATCAGCCATATCAGCCGAAAAATGTTTACAGAAAATAGGTTAGCTGAAGATAAATTTTGGGAAATAGTCAAAACAGGCTTTGCGCATAAGCGAAAAAAGCTCTCTGGCAACCTAAAAGACATAATGCCCTCACACCCCTCGCAAGCTCCTCGCAAGGACCGTCCTTGCGAGGATTCTTGCGCGGTTTTGCAAGGTTTTAGAGACAAAAGAGCCGAGGATTTATCGCTGTCGGATTGGATTAAACTTGCAAAAAATTAACTACTCTTTTAGAGAGGTGA
>Ga0209542_10013294_pt1 | contig 14230 bp, 12 predicted proteins | sample RifCSPhighO2_01_FD_184028 | JGI IMG/M metagenome (GOLD analysis project Ga0209542, IMG submission 184028) | Soil microbial communities from Rifle, Colorado - Rifle CSP2_plank highO2_0.1 (SPAdes) (version 2) | ecosystem: Environmental > Terrestrial > Deep subsurface > Rock core/Sediment ...
ATGCCGGCCCAGGCCAGCAGCCGATATATGCAATATCTGATTTTGCAAAGCAGATAGCGGAGATAGAAAAAAAAATCAGGGAGCCGGTAATAAAAGTTGGAAATATCGATGTCAAGAGGGATTTTACTGATATAAGGGATGTGGTCAAGGCATACCTGCTGGCGATAGAGAAATGCACAGACGGCGAAACATACAATATCTGCTCCGGCAAACCACACTCAATAGGGGAAATACTTCAAAAGATGGTATCATACACAGATGCAAAAATCAAAATTATCCAGGACCCTGCAAAAATCAGGACAAACAACATACCGATACTGCAGGGAGACTGCACAAAATTTATGGAGTGCACTGGATGGCGCCCGGAGATACCCATTGAAGACACATTAAAAGACACTTTGAATTTTTGGAGAAACAAGGTAAAATAACAGCATAAATACATCAATTTCTAAAAATTACAACAGACTGGCCATAATCACCTGTGCCTAAAACTCTTTGCTGTAAATCCTGCAGCAACCAGCAAAACGAATGTTATGAAAATAGCAATCTTAAAAGATATAAACATCCCTAGCCAGTATACTATTGAAGGGAATATTCCAACCCCTATGAAAAATGCGAAGACAATCTTTTCTTCATGGCTTAAATCAAAATTTCCTAAAATAATGTAGCTTGGCACAGTGAAAAAAAGCATTATTCCCAGTGCTGACATTGCTCCTGATATTCCCAATATGAAGTAAAAAAACACAAGTATCAAAGCTATAACAATTCCAATAAATCCGAAATCCTCATTCTTAGGAAGGCTCATATTTGTACACCCTTATGTTGTTTTTGTTGTATAGCAGCGTGTGGTTTCCCATGTACTGCTGCTCAAATGCGAGCCATTGATCCACGAACCTTCTGTCCTGAAGCATCCCAATTTGAGAATAATCAAACATAACATAGTCATTCAGAAGATGGTATCTTGCGATTTCCGGCTTATCTTTATATTTTTTCCATGTCAGGAATCCCTCAAAAGGAAGGCTTATCCTAAGCGAGTACGAAGATATCCAATACACCATTTGGCCCATTCCATCCCAAGGGGGGCCCATTACAGATACATTCATATCTTCAGGAACGTTTTGCTTTATCCATTCGCTGGCTTCCATCTGCGCTGGGACAAGCCTAATAATTGGAGAATCATATGCACTGCTTAATATCGAGTAAGCTGCAGGCGCGTTGTAGCTTAAAACCAAAAACACAAAAACAGCAGCTCCTATATATTTCAAAATATTCTGGTATTTTTTCAAAAAAACAAGAAACGACGGAATGGACAGAATCCCTATTGCAGTTATCGGCACAAAAATATGCGCAGAAGCCGACAAAGACCTGTGGAGGAAAAAATATTTTTCAATGAAATCCCTGTGCAGTATCAAATACAGGCTTACTAGCCATGCCAAAAGAAATAAATCCCGGTTTTCCCTTCTTATAATAAGAACAGCAATCCCAATCAGCAGGAAAGGCAGCGTCCACATGCCGTGCATATCGCTGAATGAAAAATAAGAAGCAGGCACAGAACCGACAAAATCTTTTGGCTCAGGCGCCCAGTGAAACAGCCTTGAAACAGACGGATAATCGTGCTTTTTTGAGGACTTTTCCATGAATGATTTTATCACGTTTCCGGTCTGATAAGGGAATATTGACAGCAGGAAAATAAAAAGCACAAGCGCAATGCCAATATGCCTGAAATTCAAAGGAATCTTTCTGTTTTTGATGAAGAGGAATGTTCCAAGGACAAGCAACCCGACCATAGAATGGAAGAAAGAAAGCGGATGCACCATCATCTGGACAGCAAGAAGAATCCCCATAATGTAAAGATAATGTGGCTTACTATCCTCTTTTGAATAAGTTGTATAATAAAAATAAAAGCAATAAAGAATCAAAGGAATGAATGCATATCCAAATCTTTCAGGCCACTGCCCCCATAAATACGGCATTATGTCTCTCATAGAAAAAGACAGCAAAAAGGATGATAATATCGCAGGCAAAAACCCATATAGGCTTCTTACAACAAAAAACAAGGATACCAATATTGCTGTTGCAAATACTGCATTGGTAAGGTAAACAGGAACAACCCTTTCAGGCGCAAATGACGATATTATTGCAAGGTCAGTGTGAAAAGGGGGAGGATACCATAATGTGTGTGGCCTGAATGAATTCTGGCCGCCATAAGAATAATCTATAAAAGGGGGAAGATCTATAAATGTTTTATCCGTTTCTGCGATATAATCTGCCAGCTCCCAGTGGGAGATTGCATCAAACTCTCCGTAAGGGGTTCTGTTTTTCTGGAAAGGCAGCGTCCACATGTAGACTGCAAAAAGATAAACTACGAGAAAAATTATAGTCTCTACATGGCTTTTTTTTATCTTCATTTTAAATCAGGCTTTTCACTGTTTTATATACTTTTTCAACTTCAATGCTTTTTAGGCATAAATTGTCATTGCAGGGGCTTAACCTCTGGTTGAATGCAGAAACGCAGGGGCTGCATGCATAATTTGAATACATGACGGTGCAATTATCCGTTAATGGCTTGTATAATTCAGGAGTTTCAGGACCAAAAAACACAATTATATGTATGTTTGTAAGTGATGCGAAGTGCGCAGGCCCGCTGTCGTTTGTAACAAGAATATTTGAGATATTGTAAAGGTCTATCAATTCCCTTAAGCTTGTTTTTCCTGTGAAATCTATAACATTATCGTTTTTTACCCTGCCGCAAATAAACTCCGCATCAGGCTTTTCAGAAGAAACTCCCGTTATGACAACAAAAACGTTTTTGTCTTCAACAAGTTTTTTTACAAGGGCAGCATAATTTTCCAGCGGCCATTTTCTTATGCTTATGAGCTTGCTGGCATTTGGGTTTACAAGAACAATCTTCTTTTTTTCGCTTATCTCGGGATTAATCTCCCTGAGCTTTTTCCATATAGAGTTTTTTGCCCTGGCATCAGAAGCTATTTTTGGAATTTCAAGCTTTATGCTGTTGGCAGAAAACTTTGCCATAGGAGTCTCTTCTACAGGAGACTGCAGAGCACTTACAAGTGCTATAAAGGAATATGAAGTATGAATATGCGGATTGTAAATCACTTTGTGTGTTATGAAACTGCCTATGTAAAGCCCCTCTTGAGAGTACCTGTGAAAAGCAACTCTTTTTCTTGCGCCGCTTAAATAACCGAGGATTGTGCTGTATCTCGCAAACATTTCAAAGTTTATAGCAGTGTCAATTTTCCTTTTTCTGCAGAAAACCATGAATTTTATAGTATCCCTTGCAAGAGTAAAGATCGAATTCACTTCTATGGTTATCACATTCTCCTTTGGGACAATGTCAAGGATTTCCATGCTTGAGCTTATATGCTTAAAAAGCAGAAAATATACGTTTGAATTCGGATAGTCTTTTTTCAGCTTTTTGATTGCAGGATAGGCAATAACAGTGCTTCCCATCTCTGCAAGCTCTATCATAAGTATGTTTTTCGGCTTCTCATTATACCTTGGGTTTTTCAATCCAAACATTCTCTGAATCCAGTAGATTATTGAAAGAAAAAAGCATATCGGGATTCCTATCCAATAATCAACTCTTCTCATAGTGTTGGGCCCGAGCATTTACCTAAAACATGGAAAATTGTTTTTAAAGGTTTCTACTAAATACCGAACAAAAGCAAAAATAAGCAAAAACAATGGGCATATGGAACAATGTTTCAGAAGGTTTTTAAGGTGAAGTTTCAGCTATTTATTAATGGGCATGAAAATAGCCATTTTGACACCGACCTTTAATTACCACAGCGGAATAGACAGGGTTGTGCAGCAGCAGGCAGAAGACTATGCGAGAAAAGGCAGCAAAGTGACTGTCATAGCGCTTGAGGCAGATATAAAGCCGAAAGGCTACAGTATAGATATTATTGGCACGCCAAAAAATCCAACATTGCAGCGCCTTCACAGGCTTCTTTTTTTCCTTGACTTCGGTAAAATGCAATATTACAAGAAACTTGCCGATTATGATATTGTGATAAGTCATTTCTATCCGATGAACTGGCTGGCTTACAAAGCAAAAAAACATTTTAAAGTTAAATATATTTATTTTAACCACGGGATAAACACTGAAGAGACCGGAAGCCAGCTGCAGAAAATTTACATGAAAATATTTTCTTTTTTTAATAGCATGACTTTAAAAAATACCGATGAAGTGTTTTCTGTAAGTAAATACCTGCAGCAAATTTTGAAAAAAGAATCAGGAATTGACAGCAAAGTTGCTTATAATAAAATCGACACTAAAAAGTTCAATCCAAAAGTAAGCGGAGACAATATAAGGAAAAAATACAATCTTCATGGAAAGAAAGTGCTTCTGTATGTCGGGAGGATTGCCCCGCATAAGGGGGTGCATCTTCTTATTGAAGTGTTCAAAACCATTAAGTCAAAGATTCCGGGCGCTGTGCTCCTTATTGTCGGCAAGCCGACCTTCAGCAATTACTTCAATAAACTGAAAAAAACTGCAGGGGACGGAGTTATATTTGCAGGGGTTGTTAATGACAATGACCTGCCAAATCACTATGCAGCATGCGATGTTTATGCAACAGCATCATTATGGGAAGGTTTTGATTTACCTGTAGCAGAGGCTCAGGCCTGCGGAAAAAGAGTCGTTGCATTCAATATAGGATCGCATCCCGAGATTATAAAGAAAGGAATTCTTGTTGAAAAGGGTGATGTGGGAAAACTTGCTGAAGCCGCAATCAGGGCATTATCTTGCTAGGTAACCAAAAACTTTTTAATGCGCGTTCTATTATTGCAGATATATGGAAATAAGTGTAATAATACCCGCTTTTAACGAAGAAAAGAACATACGCCCGCTTTATTCCAGCCTAAGCGGCGTTCTGAAGAAACTCAGAAAAGACTATGAAATCATATTTGTAGATGACGGAAGCACAGACGGAACAATCAATCAGCTAAAAAGCCTGAGAAGCTCGGATAAAAAAGTCAAATTCGTTTCATTCACCAAAAATTTCAAGAAAGCATCTGCTCTTGCAGCCGGCCTGAAGTCAGCTTCAGGAAAAGTAATAATCACAATGGATGCCGATATGCAGGACAACCCTTCAGAAATACCAAAACTACTGAAGGCATTGAACAATGGCTATGATATGGTTGTTGGATGGAAATATCCAAGGAGGGATTCATTTTCAAGAATACTTGCTTCAAAATTCTTCAATTTTCTCGTAAGGACGCTAACAGGATTGAAAATACACGATTGCGATTCAAATTTCAGGGCAATCAAGCAAAAGGTTATTCCGCATCTTGAGCTTTACAGCGGTATGTACAGGTATATTCCAGTCATAGCACACAAAAACGGATTCAAAGTAAGCGAAGTGAAAGTAGAGCACCAGATACGAATTTACGGAAAAAGCAGATACGGGATAACAAGGCTATATACAGGCGTTTTTGACCTTATAACAATAAAATTTTTGCTCGAATACAATAAAAAACCACTTCACTTTTTTGGGGGAATTGGCTCATTATTTTTACTTTCAGGAATGGCTACAGGAGCATATCTGCTTTACCTTAAATTCTTCCTGTATATGCAGATTGGACAAAGACCGATGCTTATACTTACCATTCTTCTGATATTCCTTGGAATCCAGTTTATATCCATAGGCCTTATTGGAGAAATGATAGCCAATATAGGCCACAAGAAAGATGAATATGTTGTCAAGGAAGAGCAGGGTTTTGATTAATCGATTCTTTTTACCAAATGCTTCTTGCTTCCGTAAAGAATGGCTCCTGCTATAGAAAGCATTCCAAGAGATGCAAATGTATAAAGCAGGGAGAACACAGCAGCTTTTTCTGCAGTTATCCCGAGAGGCAGCAAAAAGTAAATCGTTACTATCTCCCTAACCCCTAAACCACCAATGGATATCGGCAGCATAGATGAAAGAGCCATTAATGGAACTATAGTCAAAATAGCAATAAATCCAATATTTATCTTCATGGCATAAGCAATTAAGAACGCCTGAAGACCAAAAACCAGCCAAGAGACTATTGAAAATGCCATAGCCTTAACCATAACCACACTATTCAGATTATCCAGTGAAAATTTCTTTGTAAATCTCCTCGAAAAAGGTTTTATAATAAAATCGGCAACAGTCCTTGGCTTTATCATTATAAAAAGCAGAAAAAATACATAAGCAGCAATAAGAATCCCTGCGTAATCCGGCACAGCCAAACTTTTCAAATAAAACAGACCTATAAAGACAAATAATACCACGGCAAGTGCATCAAAAATTTTATCAATGATAATAGTTATTGTTGCCTGTAAATAGCCCAGTTTCAGCTTATCAGCAACAAATTTGGCCCTTATGAACTCTCCGAGGCGCCCAGGCGTGACAATCCCAAAAGAATAGGAAATTACTGTATAAACCATCGAAGACTTTATATCAAGATTTGAATTAAAAACCTGCAATATTACCTTCCAGCGGGCTGCCTTCAGGTATAAAATTATTATCCCAAGAGATGAAGAAATTATCAGGTAAACCGGATTCAAAGCTGAAAATTCTTTGATAACCTTCCCGATGCCTATAACATAAAATATTACAGAAATTAGGATGATACTGATTATAACCTTAAGAACAAATACAATATTCTTCCTTGAAAACCTACGCTGCTGACCCATATTGGACAGTTATTCAATTAATTTATAAATATAACCTCAGCAAAAAGTTTAGCGTGTGTTTAATCAGTGCTGTTTAACAGCCTTTACAGCTATCCCCTCTCCGCCACCAAGATTAAATAAGTAATCAAGATATGTAAGCATAAATAGTGGAGGAAAAGTTATTGCTGTCAGGATTTTTGACCGGAATAAACTTCTGTTTATAATCCATGACATTCTTCCAAAAAAACACAAATAACTAATACTTTTTTCTATGATGAGCCCGTTTTTCCTAAGCAATTCACTCATTGACTGTAGCATATAAAGCCTTTCATGCCCAAATGATTTTTTGTATTTTCTATTCAATTTAGTATCTGTCGGCACTGTTATTATAAGTTTTCCATCATCTTTTAACAGCCTTGCCAGCTCTTTTACAGCCAAAGAATCATTTTTCAGGTGCTCTAATACATCAGAGCATATAACCACATCAAAACAATTGCTTTTGTACTTTTTAAGATGGTATACATTGGCAACTGAAAAATTGACAGGAATATCCAACTCTCTGCTAATTTTAATTGCCTGGGATACTTTTTTTTTGTTGATATCAAAACCGGAAACTTCAAATCCATTACTTGCCAAGGTAAGTGAATATGTGCCAGGACCGCATCCTGCATCAAGCACCCTTCCGTGCCTTTTGCCGCCCAACATCCTAAAAATTACGCTTGCCCTCATCCTTAACCCTATGTGGGGGATTCCGAGGATTTTTAATGCAATCTTGGGCAGCAAGCCCCCTCCAAGACTTATTTTTTTATTGTCAGCTGTCTCAAGAATAACATCTTTCATATCTGCAAATATACTTCCAAATGGCATTTTATCTTTGGTTGGCATCGCCGACTACTTTATAGATATAAACCTCGTCGTTTCGCGCAAGATCCTTTTCAGAATAAAACCTGCTGTAATCTTCATATACTTTTGCAACAAACTTAAATTTGTTAGGGTTGTTTTTGATGTAATTTATGGTTTCAACATTATAATGGAATACATCTGAGGTGTAATGCCTCCCAAAAACAATATAGCTGACATTGAAATAATCAATAGTATCCTGCAGTTTGCCTGGAATAGAGTATATCCCTATTACTTTGTTATCAGTCAAATAGGCAAGTTTGGCACTGTATCCCTGCTGAGCCATGATAACATTTTCTTTTCCAATATTCGCATTTATATAATTGGCAGTATTCTGAGCAGAGATAAATTTTTCTGTAGAAAAAACAAGGGTTTGATGATGGTAATACCAAAAAGGAAGTATTGCTAGCAATAATATCACAAATACTAACATTTTTTTATAAGTGAGCACGACTTTCAGCTTTTCCAGTGCCAAAATAATGCCATACGCTATAAAATAAAAGAAAATGATATATGAAGTGTATATGAACCTGGGTGTTGTCATCTTTTGGGTTATCGGAAACAAGAATATCAAAAAAACCCCAATAATATAAAGATCGTAATTATTATGAATCCTCTCTTTTTTAAGCGCTTTTTTTATGATTTGGAAGAACCCATAAGCAGTTATGATTGCTAAAGGGATATAAAGAAGAATCATATAAACAATATGCACCGGCATAAGAAGGTATTTGAATGTCGTTAAATTCAAGCCCAGTGGGATTGAAAAAGGTTGCATATTAAACATATAGCCAAACTGGAAAATGTATTTCTTGATTACAGAAACAGCCCCTGGAGCAATATAAGGGGGTGAAAAATCCTTAAAATAAGATGGTGATATCACTGAAAATATGTTTAATCCATCAGTGTTGACCGGAGCCCCTTCAAGGCCATTTGGATAATACTTATAATGGGAATACTGATAATATTTGATAGATGTCCACGCTCCATAAAACAGTAATGTCAGCAGAAACGGCACAAGAGCATATTTTAGATACGGAAACTTCAATTTCTTAATATACACCTTCTGCCTGTTAAAAATCAAGTAAGATATTATAAATGATGGGAATAAAAATATAACATGGTCTACTGTAATTGCCATCATGCTTCCGAAAATTGCTGATAAAATAATTGATTTTTTTTCATAAAATTTGACACCTTTCACATAAAAATAAAGCGTTAGAAACACTAGCATCAAAACCATAGATTCCTTCAGAACAGCTGTTGATGCAATTATAAAAGGCACAGACAATGTAAACAAAACAAGAACAGCATAAGCCTTGTTAAAGTTGCCAGTCAGGAGCATAAAAAATTTATAGATAATAAAGAAAGTAATTATGGAAGAGAGCAGACTAACAATCATCGCAGCTATCCTGTCATCCTGAAAAACCATACTGGAAAAATGGATCGCATATGGAAACATGGGTGGGTGCAGAAGGTATAACTGGCCATTGTAAAGCGAATGAAAAGGAAAATTTTCTGAAGCTTCAAGGTATTTCAGGTTATCTGAAGCCAATATCAGGCTAGAAGAAGCCTGATTGACAAATAATCTTAAAAAAAGGAAGACTACAAATAGTATGGCTATTAATGTGTTCCTGCTGCAAATTTTCTGAAAAATATTCTCTTTAAATTTTTTCATAGTTTATTTATTTCAACGTTTTTTAACACGCTTTCACAAAATATTTTTCTTAATTCTTTATAAACTTAATCAAATTTTTCGAGCAACCGCCGCATCAGGCTAAAGCTCAGCTGTGCACTTTTGGTTCCGGCAAAGGAATAATAAATTTTCCTTTAAATCCATTTGCCTTAAGCTTTGGTATTAGCTCATCCGCAATATGCCAAGAAAGCAGCAATGCATAATCCGGCTGATCATCAAATAACTTTGATTCCTCTACAACAGGTATTAATGTTCCAGGCATATATTTTCCTATTTTGTGCGAGCCTTTAATTTCAACCACACAGTCAATAATGCCGTCATCCAGCCCGACATAATTAATAAGTGTGCTTGCCCTTGATGGCGCTCCAACCGCATAAATATTCTGCCCTTTGCCTTTTATCCCAAACAGAAGAGAATGGAGCTTTAATTTTGACAAGACAACCTTATTTTTGAATTCCAGCAGCTTTTCTTTTTTAAGGACAACATTTTTTTCCTTGACAAGAAGTTTTTTAACAGAATCTTTTATAGGGTAAACTCCTTTTCTTGATGCATAAACCCTTATCGAGCCGCCGTGAGTTGGTATTTCCTTTGCATGAATTACCTCAAGTCCGTGCTTCTCAAGCAGAAATTTAAGACTGTGCAGCGAATAATACCTCAAGTGCTCATGATACACTGTGTCATACTGCAGTATTTCAATAAGCGGCAGCAGATAATGCGATTCAGAAATAAAAATTCCTTCTTTTTCAAGAATCTCCAGTATTAATTCAGTTATCTCATTTATGTCCTCAATATGGGCAAAAACATTTGTGGCTGTTATTATCTTTGCCTTTCCATAACACTTTATGATTTTCTCAATAATTTCTTTCCTGAAATAATCAATTATTGTTGGTATTCCTTTTTCAATTGCAATTTTTCCAATCTCTTCAGGAGTTATTCCAAGAACCTTATGGTTGCTTTTGAAATTGCTTAGCAGGTTTCCGTCATTTGAGCCTATATCTATGACAAGATCCTTCTTTTGCAGATTTGCCATCGTTTTGCATTCCTGATAAAGCTCTGCAAAGTTTTCTCTCAATATTTTTGTTGTGCTACTCGTGTAAGGGTAGGTTGAAGGAAATAGCACTTTTGGGTCAACTATCAACCCCAGCTGTACAAGATGACAGTTTTTGCAATACAACACCTCGGCAGGATAGCCTGGTTGCTCGTGCGGCCTTTCACCTATTGTTCGCATCTGGTTTACAGGCGGCATGTATCCAAGGAACATAATAGACTCTAACTGCGTGCTTTCACATACTTGGCACTTTTCCACTACAATGCTCGATCCAGAATCAAAGGCTTGTTTTTTCATTTTTATTTTATCTTTCTCACTTTATCTGAATTTTTTTCATACCATTCTACTGTCTTTGCAAGGCCACTGTCAAAAGACACTTTTGGATTATAGCCAAGTTTTTTTAATTTTTTTATGTCAGGGCATCTCCTCGTAGTGCTTCCCTTCATGATGCCGGAAGGAATAATCTCAATATCTTTTCCAAAGCATTTGCCGACTTTTTTGGCAACATCAGCAATTGAAATCTCTTCCATTGCCCCTATATTATATGTGTTGAGATGAATCCCCTTTTTGAGCATAATCATAAGCCCGTCTGTGAAGTCGTCTATGAAAACAAAAGCCCTCGTCTCTTTTCCGCTGCCCTGTATTGGAAACTTTATTTTTTTTGAAGTATTTTTTTTGCATAATTCCTTCATTTTCAATGAGAATTGAGGTATTACATGCTCCCAGCCCATATCCGGCCCATAAACATTGTGCGGTCTGAAAATCAAGACCCTCTTAAAGTGCTTCCTGCCGTAATTTATGCACATGAGCTCGCTTATTATTTTTCCGCCTCCATAAGAATATCTTGGATTTGCGGAATCTGGCACAATCAAAGGCACATTTTCGTCTGTAGGCACTTTTGGAGGAGTTTGATAGACTTCGGAGCTTGAAGCAAGAACAAGCTCATTAACATTTTCTTTTATGCATCCATCAATGACGTTGATAATCCCCTTCACTCCGACTTCAAGAACCAACTCTGGCATCTTGTAGAAATACTCTGTTCCGTTTATGTAAGCAAGGTGTATTACACTATCAATGCCTTTACAGGCATTCCTTACAGCATCAGCATCCCTTATATCGGCTTGCACAAATTCAATCTTTTTAGATACGGCTTTTAGCCTTTCAGAAGACCCCCTTATATTGCTGTCAAGCACCCTTACTTTATGCCCTTCATTTACAAGACGCTTGACTAAATTACACCCTATAAATCCAGTTCCGCCTGTAACGAGATATTTTTTCCCTTTCATTTTGAGCTTATCTTGTCAGGTACTCTGACCATCACTTTATTTCTTTTGTTATTTGAGAAAAGAAGATTACCCATCCCATATAAAAACCATCTTGTATACTCTTTCGCCCAAGAAAGCCTGAAGCTGGACTTGCCATGGCCATAAAGCCTGTTCAAAGAAATCAGTGGCACTTCGCCAAGATTCCAGCCCCTAATTTGGGCCTTTATCGCAAACTCAAAAGAAAAAGCCCATCCTACAGGCCTCGACTCAAGATTCATTTCTTTAAACCGCTTTCTCTTAAACATCTTCACCCCGAAAGTAGGGTCCGTCAATGACGATCCGGACAACACATAAAACATTTTATTTACAATTGTCGATATCCACCTGCTCAGCAGCAATCCACCGACATTCTTGCCGCCGTAGGCATATCTTGTTGCATTAACCAAATCACAGCCTTCATCCATAAGCTTAGCCATGTCATTTATTATGAAAGCAGGCCCTATATCGTCGGCTGCAATTATCAGAACATACTCCCCTTTTGCTTCTGCAACGCCCGCTTTTACTGCGTTAACAACCCCTCTTCCCAATTTGTTGTACACGAGCCTTAGCTCCGGGTATTCTTTCTGAAGTTTTTTTACTACAGGAATGCTGTTATCATCAGGTATATCGTGCACAACAAGGATATCATGAGAAACATTAATCATTGGCTTCAGAATTCTTAGCAGAATATTCAGGTTAATGCCTTCGTTGAATACCGGTATTAAAACAGAAAGCTTTGCGTTTTTTTTATTTTGCATTTTTTATTTTCTCCCATAGCCTGCAACTCATTGATGCGTCTTTTGCAAGAGGAACACCGGCCCTTTTTAATATGTCTGCAAATTTAACTGGCTTTATTGATGACTTGCATTTTTTATACCTTTCATAATCTGATTTTTTATTTTCACCTATGTTAATAGTTCCAATAAAATCGGATTCCAACATAAAGTTTACTGCACTTATAAGTTCGTGTATCGGCATCTTTGAGGAATACATATCAACTGCAGCTCCATCAAACATTATGTTTTCAGGATCAAAAAAGCTTGTCCTTATTACGCAAAAATTACTCAACATATTGACAATACTCTCTGCTCCAAGCTTGCTCCACCCATACTTGTTGTATGGGATAGTAGGACCATCTTCTGAATAATTTCCCCTTATTCCCTGATAAACACCATCTGTTGAAATATGCACAAACCTAATGCTCTTTTTAGCTACTATTTCTTTTCCTATTGCAGCCAAGACAACATTACTTGTTCCAATAATGTTAGTTTCTATTGAATTCTTTGGATTTTGCTCGCATTCCCTCATCCTTGCAAGGGCTGCGCAATGTATTACTGCATCAACATCATTCTTCTGAAGATAAGAATCAACCTGCTTAAAATCAGTTATATCAAGCTCTTTTCTGGAAGGCGCAAGAATGTTTTTGAAAAATCCAGAGCCGGAGATGGCATGCCCCAGATTGCCAGAACCCCCAGTCAGCAATATTCGCTTGTATTTCATATTCAAAAAAACACAATTAATTTTTATTTCCCTTTTGGGTGATATTCCAAAGGTCAACAACACCCTTGCCATTCGGAACCTTTAGATTTTTGTATTGAGAATGAGGAACTGCAATTATTATCACGTCGCTTGATTTGATAAGCTCTTCCTTCGAGACAAAGTCAGGATTCTTTGCGTATTCATCAGAGTAATAAACCTTAGCTCCGTGGAATCTTAGTATCTTTCCCAGCTTGTAAGAAAGAGAATCGCGAATATCATCTATATCGGCTTTGAAAGCCATTCCAAGAATCCCTATTTTTGTTTTTTCCAAATCATGATTTTTTCTGATGCCGTCAACAATAAAATTCGGAAGGCCTTCATTTACCATCATTGCAGCATGGCCCAAAAGAAAATTGTTTCCGCTGAAGGCAGATAGCTGCATTGTGTCTTTCAAAAGGCAAGGGCCGGCTGCAAATCCGGCTCCAGGAAGAGCATGAGCCCTTTCATATCCCTCCCGCATCGCTTTTCTTACGTTTTCATAATCCACATTAAAATTATCTGAAATCATGTAAAACTGATTGGCAACTGCAAACTGTATGTAACGCCACGCATTTGAGAACAGCTTTACAAGCTCTGCTTCTCCCATTGAAGTGGGTATTATTTTCGGAGATATTTTTCCAAATAATTTTGAAGCTTCTTTTACAGCATTATCTGTGGTGCCTGCAACCACCTGCGGAAGCCCGTTTAATTCCTTTACAGCATATCCCTGCACAATTCTTTCAGGGCAGTATGCTATATCCCATTCTTTTCCAAGAAGGTTTTGTATCTGCCTGCATGTGTTCGGATACACGGTGCTTCTTATGATTATCAGCTGGTTTTTGCTAAGGTGTTTGCTTATTTTCTGGAAGAAATCAAGAAACTGCCTTGTTTTCGGGTTTAGATATTCATCAACAGGAGTGCCGATTGCAATAATGACGCATTTTGCATTTGAGATGTCTTTCTCGTCAAGAGAAATGCTTAATTTTTTGTTTTTCAGAACTTTTTTCAGTATTGGATTGGCGCCATATTCTATGAAAGGCATAACACCATTTTTCACAGACTCTGCCTTTTTCTGGTCAATGTCGTAGATGCATACATTTATT
>Ga0209542_10013295_pt1 | contig 14228 bp, 18 predicted proteins | sample RifCSPhighO2_01_FD_184028 | JGI IMG/M metagenome (GOLD analysis project Ga0209542, IMG submission 184028) | Soil microbial communities from Rifle, Colorado - Rifle CSP2_plank highO2_0.1 (SPAdes) (version 2) | ecosystem: Environmental > Terrestrial > Deep subsurface > Rock core/Sediment ...
TAGGATTTGAACATGAAGAAAAGAGCGAAAAATTATCTGTTCTTGTCAAAAAAGTTGCAGGAAGTATAGTTTGTGATACTATTAAAGTTGGAGATAAAGTTATGTTAATAAATAAAAAAATGAAAGATTATTCTTCAGATGAACTTGCTTTTGTAGAAATAAGAAAAATAGAATCGGGATTTGAAGAAGTTGTTTATGATTTCACTATACCTGAAACTCATAATTTTATTGCGGAGGGAATGATAATACATAATACTGCTTTTACAGACAACCTTCTTGCTGCTGCTGGAATGATGGCTTCAAAAAATGCTGGAAATTTGGATGAAGGAATGACTACATGGCAACATGCTGACGAACAAGAAAGATTGATGACAGTTGATGCTGCGAATGTTTCTATGGGACATGAGTTCCAAGGACAAGAATATTTGATTAATTTAATTGATACTCCTGGACACGTTGATTTTGGTGGAAACGTTACAAGAGCAATGAGAGCAATTGATGGAACTTTTGTTCTTGTTTGTGCATCAGAAGGAATAATGCCTCAAACTGAAACTGTTCTTAAACAGGGATTAAGAGAAAGAGTAAAGCCAGTTTTGTTTATAAATAAAGTTGATAGATTGATAAAAGAATTAAAACTTACACCAGAGCAGATGCAACAAAGATTTATGAAATTGATTTCTGATTTTAATAATTTAATAATGAGAATTGCTGAAGATGAATATAAAGAAAAATGGAAAGTTAACGTTTCTGATGGAAGTGTTGCTTTTGGGAGCGCTAGAGATAATTGGGCTTTGTCTGTTCCGTATATGAAGAAAAAAAATGTTAGTTTTAAAGATATTTATAAAATTTATGAATTAGAAGGAGAAGAAAGAAAGAAGTGGGTATGGGAAAATGCTCCTTTAAATGAAGTTATATTGGATATGGCAGTAAAGCATCTTCCTAATCCTGTTGAAGCTCAAAAATATAGAATTCCTAAAATATGGAGAGGAGAAATTGACAGCAAATTCGGACAGGATTTAATTAATTGTAATGCAGATGGAGAAGTAGCTTTTGTTATAACTAATATTGTAATTGATAAAAGGTCTGGAAAAGAAATTGCCGCTGGAAGATTATATTCTGGAACTTTAGTCAATGGAACTGAAGTTTATGCAAACAATGCAAAGAAAAAAGTTAGAATACAGCAAGTATTGGTATATAATGGAATAAAACCAGAGCAATTAGAAAAAGTTCCTGCTGGAAACGTTCTTGCACTTACAGGATTGAATGTTGATGTTGGAGAAACTATCACTCTGAATGAACAAGTTGCTTTTGAAGAGATAAGACATATTTTCCAGCCTGTTATAACAAAATCAATAGAAGTTGTGAGATCTGCTGATTTGCCTAAGTTAGTTGAGGTTTTGAGAAGAGTTGGGAAAGAAGACCCTAGTATTAAAATAGAAATTAATCAGGAAACAGGAGAGAATCTTATGTCTGGAATGGGAGAGTTGCATTTGGAAATTATTGAAGGTAGAATAAAAACTGAGAAAGGATTAGAAATAAAAATGGGTGCGCCAATTGTAGTTTATAGAGAAACGGTTACTAAAGAAAGTCCGGAAGTTGAAGTAAGAACTCCAAATGGACATAACATTTTCTTCTTTAGTATTGAACCTTTAGAAGAAGAAATATTTAATATGGTTGATAGAAATGAAATCCCTGAAGGTAAATTAAAGAAAAAGGCGGAAGATATATGGAAGAAATTTTCAGAAGGAGGAATGACTAATGAAGAAGCAAGACAGGTTAAAGAAATATATAAGGGAAATATATTTGAGGATAGAACAAGAGGAATAGTTATTCTTGGAGAAGTTATTGAATCTGTTTTGGATGGATGGAGACTCGTCATTGATTCTGGTCCTTTAGCGAGAGAGCCGTTAACAAAGACAAAACTTGTCCTTCATGATGCGAAATTACACGTTGATCACATGCATAGAGGGCCTGCACAAATTTATCCTGCTGTAAGAACAGGTATGTTTGAATCAATGAAGAAAGCTGGAGAGTCAATGCTTGAGCCGATTCAAACTCACTTAATTGAAGTCCCTGTTGAATTTATGGGTGCAGTTACACAATTAGTTGGAAGCAAGAGGGGAGTATTAATTGATGTCTCACATGAAGGTGCAGATGTTGGTATAAAAGCAAGGATACCTGTTGCTGAAATGATTGGATGGAGTTCTGATTTGAGAAGCGCGACAGAAGGAAGAGGAATTTCTTCTTTAGTTGATCAAACATTCCAGAAACTTCCAAGAGAATTACAAGAGAATGTTATTAGAAAAATAAGAGAAAGAAAAGGATTGAAAGAGAATCAGTGATTTTCTTTGTGGGAGATTTTTATTTTAGATAAATTTATTAATCTATAAATGTTTCATTTTTTATGACAATGAAGACCCTTACTGTAATAATTGAGAAAGACGAAGATATGTTTGTTGCTGAATGCCCTGAAGTGGGAACTGTTAGTCAAGGTAACACAATTGATGAAGCAATTGAAAATTTAAGAGAAGCTACTGAATTGTATTTAGAAGATTTTCCCTTAAAAGAGAAAATGAAACCTATAGTAACTTTTTTTGAAGTGGATGATGCCAAAGTTAAGAAAGATATCGGGCGAGAAGCTTCTTAAAATACTTTGTAATAAATTTGGTTTTATTCTTTTGAGAAGAAGAGGAAGTCATGTCAGTATTGCTAGGGAAAGTTATTCTGGAAAAATTGGTACTGTTATTCCGATGCACTCTGAACTAAAAATAGGCACTTTGAAAGCTATATTGAAACAGGCGCAAATTAACGAAGAAGAACTATCTGAATTTTTATAAAAAATTTTAAGGAAGCTTTATATATCTGAGATTTTTGCGGTGGAAGATGAAACAAATAAAATTTATGGAGAATATTAAATGGATATAAGAACTCAAGATTGGTCTAATAGGTATAATGGAAAAGGAGTAGTAATTCCTCCTGCTGTTGAAGCTTTTTATAAAGGTGAATTAGAATTATTTGATGATTCTTTGCGCAATGTTGAGATTGAATATCCTAGATTGGAAGTTCATGTTCAAGATTTAAGAGCGAGAATTGCTGACCCTTTTATGTCTCATGTTATTTTAACTATGCAAAATCTACCTGAACTTGAAGCTCAAATTAGATGTTTAGATGGGGTATTGCAACCTAAAAGATTAGAAATTGATAAATTTATAAATGATAATAGTGGAAAAAGACTTGAAGATTTTCCTTTTTATTTGGCTGAAGAAGAAAGACTCAGAGGATTAAAAGGTCTTGAATCTGAAGGTGAGAAAGTATCTAATGAGCATTTACAATTCTATGATAAATTGTCAGATGCTATAATTAATGAAGATTTTGCAAAAAGTTTTATCATTGCTGGAAATTTCCAATTAGTGCCGGATATAGCAAGAAGAAACAACGTTTACCGAATGGTTTTAAATCGTGAAGATGCTTGCAGAGTTTTAGGAGCAGATATTAAATTTTTGAACAGATTAAGTACGGTAATAGCTAATTGTAATGAAGAAAGAACAAAATTTTATAATAATTTCATTAGACAAAATCCTGATTTAAGAGCTCTTGCTGGAAAAACTAAAAAGAGGTGGACTTTTCCTAAACCTTTAGGAAGAGATGAAGTATCTGATAGAACATTTTATGAAGAGGTTTCTCCGAGACTTATTCAATCTGGAGAATTGAAGATTTTAGGTGAGTTGGTGGAGGGACACTTTAAAAGAAGAGTTGATTCTATTTGGGGCTGAAACTATTTCCTCTTTCCCTATCACATACTAGTGTTTTTCCGTCTTTTGAAATATGGGGAGATATAATTTTCCCATATCTTTCTATTTGATCTAAATCTTTCACTGTAAAGGTATCTAATTTAAATTCGCTTTCACTATTTATTAAATTCCAATTCCAAATTAATTTCATTAAAGGATGGTCTCCAACTTTTCCCCTGTATCTTTCATCATCTAATTGTACAAAAAAGTCTAGAGCGGATGCTAATCTTGGAAAAAAATATAAACTAATTCTATCGGTAGATCTTAAAAAATGAGATTCGATAACAGGATAATTAAAGTGAGCTAGAGCTCCTAATTCTTTTGCTCTTTCATCTAAATCTCCACCTATGTCAAAAATAGATGGAACTTTTGGAACATAAAGTGTGTGTGGTCCTGTTTGGACTAAGTAACCCCTTAGAGTTTTCAGGGGATTTCTATTTTCATTTTTTGGTCTGAAAACGGTATCTAATGTATGTCTGAAGGTCATGGTAATTTAAAATATTTATTTAGGATTTAGGTAAACATAACCATATTCTGGGTTTACTTTTAGTTTTTGTGCAAGTTTTGGATTGTCTCTTCTTAGTAATCTATAAATTGGGGAATTTTCTTGAGTATGATCGCTACCTGCAATTACCATTAGTTGTTCATTTTCATCTGGCCAATAAGAGACAATTAATCTTCCCATCCATTCTTGTCTAATTTCACACATTAAGTCGCTTGAGGGCATTAATTCACCTTCTGAGAATTTTCTTCCAGGATATTTTTCACTTGCTTTTTTGTTTAATGCTTTTGTTTCGAGGTCTATTCCAACTATTTCTAGTCCTTTTGTTCTCACCCAATCTTTCATATGATCATAAAGTCCAGAAAGCCCTGAAGTAATGTCATGCAGATTATAACCGCTTCCTGGTACGACATTATAAATAAATTGACCTCCGTCTTCTGAAGTATAAGCGCATCTTGCTCCTCCAGCCATTCCGTGGAGAATTACTTCGGGTCTTACCATATTTATTAATTGTTCTTGTCTAGCTATTTGGAGTTTATCTTGATTTGTTTCTCCAATTATAATTACCTTTGGAGATTCTCCTTCTACTCTAGAGGTATAACCATTAGCATAACCCCATTCAGATATATCTTGTATACTTAAAAGTGTTTTTCTCATTTCTAAATTCCATTAAATGGCTATATAAATCTTTGCATAAATACTACTAAATAATAATAACAATAACGAAAGATTTATATATGGTTTTCTTGATGAATTTGTATGCGCTTTATAAGAAAACTTTTGGGAAGAGAAAGGAAAGATTTAGTTTTACCTATTGAGAAAAGAGTTAGATTACCTGGAGATAAGGGAGTTGAAGTTTTTGATTTGACCCCTCATAATTCGGGAGATGTAAGACAATCTATTTTCAATTTTTTTAATATGCATCAAGGTAAAACTTTTAGTGAATATGGAGAAAGATCTTATGGTGATTATGATTTGAATGATGGGAATTTGGTCTTTGATGGAGTAGATAATGTTGAGGGGCTTAAAGAAAGAGAATTACATATAAAATTTCATGGAAGCAATAACCCTAAGAGGACTTCTCTTTGTGTCGGAAGAGCAACTAGATTTGCTTTTCTTCCTCGTTTGAATCATGAAATGGATATTGGTGGTTTATATATAGAGAGGGGATATCTTATTTTATCTGAAGATCTTATTCGTGGTGGACCTAATCCTTTCTTTGGTAGAACAAGAGAGATTTATGTTCCTAATTCCTTTTAATAATTAGTAAACAAAATCTTAAATAGTTGTTTTTAGGAAATGTTTTATGGATAAGGTTCAAATTCATGGATTGATTGATAGGGTTCCTTATTTGAGGTATTTTTTTGAGATTAATCAAACACCACCTGAGGAGATTAGAAAAGTTGTTTTTTCTAGAAATCATATTTCTCTTCGACCAGACTATAAAAAATCTGATATGGACTCTGCCCAGTATTTTAGTAAAGATATGATAAAAGATTTTTCCAGATTGGAGCCTGAAACTAAGGCGAGGATTCTTACCTCCAACGCAAGAGGCCACCAAGGACATATTTCAACAAGTGTTTATTGTGATAAAGCATGTACAAAGTTTAATGGGGGATTAATTGGACTTGAGAGAAGACTAATAAGGTGTGGAGAAACTGATTCTGATTCAATGAACTTTGCTGTTTTAGATGTAATGGCTATTTTCTATTCCTTTTATCATAAGACAAGAATTAGGGCTATTTTTTTAGGAAAAGATTATTGTGTTGGTGTTGATGGAGTTTTTAAATTTGGCGCCACTGTCCACATTAATCCATTTTATATTCTGAATGATTTTTATAGAGGAATTAATTCGGATTCTCCAAAAGTTTGGGATGGAGAAAGTTCAAGTCATTTTGTTGAAGAATTTCAAAGATTTATGCTTGAAAAAAATAAGCAATTAAAGATGATCTGATTTTGAGATTGTGGAAGTGGGAACTATTTTGGAGTTAATTTGCGATAAAAGAAAAAAGTCAGCGAAAAGTTTAAATACCTTGTAATTTAGACATTAATACTTTTAAGATTTTAAAATGGCAAGAGTAAAACCAACAATTAATATCGCGTTTGTAGGTCATGTTGACCACGGAAAATCAACAACTATAGGTCACCTTATGTTCCAATCTGGTATTCTTTCACCACAAGAACTTGAAAAACTTAAGGCTGAAGCACAGAAGCACGGAAAAGCAGGTTTTGAGTTTGCTTACTTCATGGATGATATAAAAGAAGAGAGAGAAAGAGGAGTTACAATTGACCTTTCTTATAAGAAACTTATAACAAAGAAATTTGATGTTACAATAATTGATGCTCCTGGACACAGAGACTTTGTTAAGAACATGATTACTGGTGCGTCACAGGCAGATGCTGCTTTTTTAGTAGTTGCTGCTGGACAAGGCGCTGGAGTTCAACCTCAGACAAAAGAACATATATGGCTTTTGAGAACAATGGGAGTTGGACAAGTTGCTGTTTTAATAAATAAAATGGATACAGTTGGATATAAAGAAGAAGAGTATACTAAGATTAAGGCTGATGTAGCTGTATTATTAAAACAAGCTGGATATAAAGCTGAAGAAACAGTTTTCATACCTATATCTGGATTCAAAGGAGATAATTTAACAAAGAGATCTGATAATTTATCTTGGTATAAAGGACCTATATTACTTGAACAAATAGATAATTTTAAGGAACCTGAAAAACCAACTGGACTTCCTTTGAGAATGCCTATTCAAGATGCTTATGAAATAACAGGGATAGGAACTGTTCCAGTTGGAAAGATTGAGACTGGAGTAATGAAAGTTGGAATGAAAGTTATAATTCTTCCTGGAAGGACAGGAAAAGGAATTGAGGGTGAACTTAAAACTATTGAAATGCATCATGAATCAATGCCTGAAGCAGAAGCAGGAGATAATGTTGGAGTAAGCATAAGGGGAGTTGGAAAGAAAGATGTAGCAAGAGGAGATGTTGTTTGTGAGGCAGCTAAACCTGCTCCGGTAGTTGATGAGTTTGTAGCACAGATTGCAGTTATATCACATCCTACAGTTATAGCAAAGGGTTATACGCCTGTTTTCCATGTACATACAGCACAAGTGCCTTGTCAATTTATAGAATTGATTGAGAAGACTGTTGATGGGCAAGTTATAAAGAATCCTGATTTCCTTAAAAATGGTGAAGTTGCTAAAGTAAGGTTGAAACCGATTGGAAATCTTGTTTTGGAAACTCAAGCTACAAATCCACACATGTCAAGATTCGCTATAAGAGACGCTGGAGCAACAGTTGCTGCTGGTGTTTGTATTGAACTTAAGGCTAAAGTTTAAGGTTGTTTTTGGTTGATTTATTTTTATTTAGAAGATAAGTTTTTTATATTCTTTCTTTTTTTAATTAATATGCCTTTTGAACATTTTCAAAGATTGAAACCACAAATACTCAAAGATGAAATCTTTATGGATAGTCTTAGAACTTATGCTTTTACAGATAGATTAAAATTATTTGGAAATAATAAAGTTGTTCCTTTAGGAGCAGGTAGAAATAATATCCATTTTCGTATTGGAAAAATAGGAAATATTTGGTTAGCATCAAGAGAATATTTGGCTGGTCTTGATAGAGAAGATGATTTACAACATTGTGAAAATTATATTGATTGTGTTGTTAGAACATACCAACAAGGTAAGAGAGTTCCGATTGTGTGTGGTGGAGTAAAAGTAGAAGTCGGAGAAGATATTAGATATTTTCTGCTTTTAGAAGACTTAACACAAGGAGGAACTGCTGATTTTCAGCCGGCACCGAAATATGGAGGTAGAAGTGGAAAATTAAATGGAGTTGAGGTTTTTCATGATTTTGATACAGAAGAACCTTTTCACCCACCAAATAGATATATGGCGGAAGATAAATTGATTATTTTAAGAAGATAAATTTAAGAAAGTTGTTTGGTCTTGTTTTTAAAAAGTATAGAAGTTTTTATAAATAAGAAGTTATTTTGTTTTCTATGGATTTTAGTAGTTTTAATGTTAATATGCCTTCAATGTTATCCGCTCTTTTGGAGCAAGCATTGCCCAAATTTGAGCTTATTGATGAAGAAGATAGAATAAGAGTTGGGAGTGAAGGAGGTTTGGGGTGGAGATTATTTCAGCATGAACTTGCAGGAGATAACCAATTTCCAAGACAAGCCCATATTTTATCTTTGGGCGACTTTGGAAAGGTAGAAAGCTATATAGCTAATGTTAGAAGTTATATCGGGGGAGCAAGACAACACGCTTTAAAATCAGGTTTTAATCTAGTTAAATTTGATGGAGAGCCAGGTAAGATAATACCTTTCCCTGAAGCCGACCCCACATATTCCTATGTATATTCTATCCATTTAGGGGGCGATATAGCTACTTTATCAAGATTGGAAGAATTTTTGGAAATGGTAAAGTCAGGAAGAGTAGAATTACAGGAACAATATGAGGCCTTATATAAAGAAGCTGAAGGATTTGATGGTGTTAAAAGGAGAAAGTGAGTTTTTAGATTAATTAATTTCTTGCTTGTGGATGTTGTCTTCTTCTTGTGAAATAGAATACTTGTTGTGCTTTGAATATTGGAGAAGTATTTGTTTTAACTGGGGGAGTAATTTTATCTCTTTCTTGATATAATCTAAAAAAGGGTGAAGGAATATTATCTGTTTGATAAACGATTCTTTGTGCTAGACTAAGACCTTCATCATTTCTTCTTCCGTAAACAACTTGTGTTTTTCCCATGCCTTCACTCATAAATTTGGCTTATTTAAATATTACTTTTTTGATGTTAGGCGTATGAATAAATTAGAGATAATTAAATTAAAACATAATCACAACAATAATTATAAAGTCAATTTTATCTTTGTATTTTATGTTAGGAAAAGAGAGTGTTGCCCCGACAAGAAGAGAAATTGAAGCTAATCTGGCTAAGATGGGAGATTATGTGAAAATGCATTATCTTCAAACTTCTTTAAAACAACATATTGATTTTGACACTCGAAAATTTGTTCTTGGAAAACTTTCTGTCTTGTATGAGTCAAGGGGAATGTTCGCTGATTCTGCTAAATTGATGAAAGACTCAGCTAATATAAACACTACATTTGGAGGAAAGATGAGCGATTTTGTAAAATCTGCTGAATTATTTATAAAAGCGGGAAATTTTAATGAGGCTGATTTGTGTTTTGATATGGCTATTGGATGTGCAGAAAATTCGCAAAAGAATGCAATAAGAAATATAAAAAAAGGATATTATATCAATCTTGCAAAAACATATGAGGTAAAAAATAAGAGAAGAAATGCCCTTGAAGTTTACGAGAAGATAAGAACTTTGGAATTAGATCAAAATGAAAAAATGGAAGTTGATAAATCCATTCTTGATTTATATGATAAACTTGGTAAAGTGAGAGATTATATTGATTTGAAAGCTAGAATGGGAAGATTAGAAAGTCATTGATTTCTGTTTCTGATTTTAAAAAAAATAAAAAGCCCTTTCGGGCCTTAAAAATATTAATCTTCTTCTGAAGTTAAACCTTCAAAAATAGCGTCGCTGTCAAACTCTTCAGCTTCATCAGAGACACTTTCCGCTTTCGCTATTAATTTCACCTCTTTGCTCCTCATTTTTTCTATTTTCCTGACTAATATTTATAATATATAAATATTGCCTTTGTGAAAAGAGTTGTTTTTGTTTTCAACAAGATATATAAAGGATAGGGTTCTGGTTTGTTTTCTTGAACTTTCCTAAATACATTGTGCCTTTATTATTAATGAGGGGAAATAATTAAATGATTGGGAAAATTAATTAAATCAAAAAAATAAAATCTTAGTTATCTTCTAATATGTTAAACCATTCAAACATTATATGTCTATCAATATTATTTAAATTTTTAAATTGTAATCCTACCTAGCTTTATCCATAAAACAAGCTATAGGACATTATGGAGAATAAAAAGAGACTAGAAGGAAAGACAGGGGTATGGGGGATTTAAAGAAAAGAGATAGTTTTTACCTCTTATCTCGGGAAAGGTTTAAATAGCCAGAAAGGGTAGTTTTGTAAGGAAGAAGATAGTATATAATAATATTATTGAGATTTTGAAACATCATGCTCACGTCCATGTTGGACATTAGTTAATCTTCTTTCTAAAATGCCGGATAACCGGAGGAAAATATAATGGCAAAAGTAAGTCCAGTATCGATAAAATATATGGTTTATGCTTCATTTAAAGCGCAGGGGCCACTAGAGAAGCCTGATGTAATCGGAGCTTTATTCGGACAGACTGAAGGTCTTCTTGGAGATGATTTAGAGATGAGAGAACTCCAGAAAGAAGGTAAGATAGGAAGGATAGAAGTTGAGTTACAAGTAGTTGATGGAAAAAGTGTTGGTGAAATAAAGGTTCCTTCTGCATTAGATAAAAGTGAGACTACCTTGATTGCGGCTGCCTTGGAAACAATTGATAGAATAGGACCTACTGAATCTGAAATAAAGGTAACCAAGATTGAAGATGTAAGAGGAAGCAAGAGAGATTATATTCTTGACAGAGCAAGAAAGTTGCTTGAAGGACTTGATGAAAATAGTTTTGAGGACTTTTCAAAGAGTGTTAAAGAAGAATCAAGAGTTGCAAAGATACAAGAGTATGGAAATGAGAGACTTCCGGCTGGAGACTTGTCAGGAAATGAAATAATTGTTGTTGAAGGTAGAGCGGATGTAATTAATCTTCTTAAAAATAGAGTTAATAATGTAATTGGAATGAATGGAACAAAGTTGCCTGCTGAAATAGCTATACTTGGAAAAGAAAAAGAAATAACTTTGTTTGTTGATGGAGATAGAGGTGGAAAATTAATTGCAAAGAATGTAATAAATAATGCTAATATATCTTATGTTGCAATAGCTCCTGATGGAAAGGAAGTTGAGGAATTGGTGGGAAAAGAAATTTTAATGGCTTTGAGAAAAAGGATAAATGCTAAAGAATTTATCAGAAGAGAAGGAGAATTACGCTTTGATTTTAAGGAAGAGGAAAAAGAAGAAGTGAAAGAAGAAGTTGTAGAGCAAGATGATGATGAAGTAAAGGAAAAATTGAGAGCTATTTATGAGGGAGTAAGAGGTTCAAAGCAAGCAGTACTTTTGGATTCAAGTTTGGATGTAATAAGAAAGACAGGTCAAAGAGAAGTGCTTAAGAATCTTGAAGGAAGTAAGAGAAAAGTTTATGCTATAATTTATGAAGGCACTCTTACAAGCGGTATGTTGAGAGCGTGTGAAGAATATGATATCAAGTATATTGCTGCAACTAATTTTGGAAATATAAGTGAAAGTAAGATTAAACTTGTTAGCTTGTGAAACTCCCTACCTTAAGCTATTTGGCATCAAACGATAAACTCTTAATTATGTCAAGATACTTAACAGAAAACTCACACCTCTATGTGAGGGTGGTATCTTGAGCATCCAAAAAACAAGTGCCTGTCACAAACTCACACATTTATGTGGGTGGGCACATTGTTTTTTTGATCTCTAATACGCTAAACCATTCGAACATTAGATACCTTCATTATTATTTACATTTTAGAATCGTAACCCTTCCAATTTATCCCTAAAGCAAGCTATAGAGTATTATTAAGAATAAAATTTAGGGAAGCTTTAAATAAAAAGAAAATCTTTTTAGTTTATGAAAAAAGAGGTTTTTTCGAAAAATAAGAATAGAAAAGTTTTAGCATTTAAGATAATATTTTTAGTTATTTCTGTTTTATTGTTAATTTTGATATGTTTTTTTGTTTATACAAAGTATCTGTATAGTTTTGAATGTAAAGGCTCTGAGTGTTTTATAAAAAGAATGGAGAAATGCCTTAGGACTGATTATATTAATGATGCTGATGAGGCGACTTGGAAGTATGAGATAAAGGGAATTGAAGGAGGGTTATGTAGAATAGATGTTAAGCTGGTTCAAGCAAAAGAGGGAGAGTTATGGGTCAATAGAATAGAGGGATTTGATATGGAATGTTTTTATGAAAGAGGAGTTTCTGCATATCCTGAAAAAGACCTTGCGAAATGTCATGGGAGACTTAAGGAAGAATTACAAACTGAAATAATAAAGAAACTTCATAGTTATGTTTTGACGAATGTTGGAGATATAAATAGAAGTTTGGGTTGAATTTGAATTTTAGTATAATAATCCTTATATAGTGAATATCTTTTTGTTTTAGATGGTTGGTTGCGGTTTGGAGACGTGCTGTCTTGATTTACCTGAACTTTTTAAGCAAAGGCTTGTTGAGATTGGAACTAGAGAAGGAAGAAAGGAAGATGATATTAAAAGAAGGGAAAGAGGAGCGATTAAGTTTAAGAGGGCTCTTTTTGGACTCTTAGGTAAAGAAAGAAAATTGTTAAGAGATGATTTTGTTGGAATTCTTAGAGATTTTAAATTTAGTTATGCTGAAATAGATAGAAGTTTGGAGTTGATTCAGCAGTATTCTACAAAAGTACACCCTGTTCAGATTCATATTGATACTAAATGGCATGATGATAATACTATGAACAGATATGTTTTTTTTGAAATTGAAAATAAGAAAACTCTAGAAGGAATAGAGCGGTATTATGTTGCAATATTGAAGACAATTTAGAGAGAGGATAATAATTTATTAACTCCTCGTTATTCTCTTAGTCATGTCAGTTATATTTGGACCTGCTGGGCTTGGACCTGTTAAGACGGCCGAGAAAGTTCTTGATGGATATAATAAAAAGGGCTTTAAGGCATGTGAAATTGCTTTTACTTACTCTGCTTATATTAAGAATAAGGAAGATGCTGAAAGAATAGGCAAGAAAGCTAAGGAGTTAGGTATAAGTTTGAGTATACATGCTCCTTATTTTATCAATCTTAATTCTGAGGAGAAGATTAAAAGAGAAGCGAGTAGGAAAAGGATACTTGAATGCTGTAAGATAGGAGAGTGGCTTGGGGCTAAGATTGTGGTCTTTCATCCAGGATATTATGGTAAAAATAGAGAAGAGACTTATGATAATGTGAGAGAAGAAGTTGTAAAGATAATGGATGAGATAAAAGAAAATGGTTGGAAGATTAAGATAGCTCCTGAAACTATGGGAAAAGTCAATGTTTTTGGGAGTGTGGAAGATATATCTAATCTTGTTAAAGATACTGGTTGTTCTTTCTGTATTGATTTTGCTCATATTCTTGCAAGAGATAAGAAAGTAGATTATGAAAAAGTGAAAAGACTTTTTCCATATAGTGAATGGCATGTACATTTTTCTGGAATAGAGTATGGTGAGAAGGGAGAGAAGAATCATAAAAAAACTAGTGTTGAGGAATGGACTACTTTACTTAGGAATGTCCCTAAAGACAAAAAAATAACTATTGTAAATGAGTCTCCTGAAATGATAGAGGATAGTTCAAAAGGATTAGAGATTTATAATTCCTTAGATTATAGTGATTAACTTTAATTTTCGGACTTTTTTAAGTTAATCCCTATCTAGAAAATAACTTTTTTTTCTGATTATTAAAGTTATTTCCTATAGTCTTGCTTTTTTATGCACCTTATCCAAAAAATGAAGTTTGGTCCTTGCTTTTTCAGGATTGATTTTACATAAATTAAGCACATCTATCACTCTTTTTATTATATCTTCATAAGTCTCTCTTCTGTGAGATCTCATCTTATCAAGTCTTTCTTTCGTTGTACGACTTATTTTGATAGTTGTAATGTCCGCTGGACGATTTTGCCTTTTATCGTCTATATTGATAGGTTCTTTCATCTAAGTATACTCAAGTATACTTATTTAAACATTATTGTTAATTACTATAAAATGGTTCTTTTCTGTTATTACCACAAAGTTTATAAAGCTCTAATTAATTAGATTTTTAACTAAATTTATACATAAAAAAATGATATCTGTAAAGCATTTTGGATGGTTTA
>Ga0209542_10013296_pt1 | contig 14227 bp, 16 predicted proteins | sample RifCSPhighO2_01_FD_184028 | JGI IMG/M metagenome (GOLD analysis project Ga0209542, IMG submission 184028) | Soil microbial communities from Rifle, Colorado - Rifle CSP2_plank highO2_0.1 (SPAdes) (version 2) | ecosystem: Environmental > Terrestrial > Deep subsurface > Rock core/Sediment ...
AGGGCTTACCGCAAAATAAGATAGTAAACTTTAAATAATCTATCCTCTTTAATATTTCATGGAAAAAGAGGATTTACTTAAAAGTAAATTAGATTATTTATCTAACCTTAATGAATTTGATGCAAGACATTATGTAGCTATTTGGGCTATGGAGTTAGGTTGGGGTGGAATTTCTGAAGTTAATAAAATAACTGGTAAAGCTATAGATACAATCAGAAAAGGAATTAGAGAAATAAAAACAAAAAAGAATATAAAACAAAACGGTAGACTTCGCAAAAAAGGTGGTGGCAGAAAAAAGATAGTAGAAAAAAATCCAGAAATAAAAAAGGATATTGAAAATATCTTAGAAGAAAATACTGCTGGAGACCCTATGAGCAAATTAAAGTGGACAAATAAATCTACATACACAATTACCAATGAATTAAAAAATAAAGGACAAAATATTTCTGAAGATACAACTGGGAGAATAATAAAAAAACTAGGTTATAGCCTTCAAGCAAATATTAAATCAAAAGAAAGTGGAAGTTCAGAGGAAAGAGATTCTCAGTTTAGATATATTAATGAAGAAGTAAAAATATTTGAAAAGAAAAATATGCCTGTTATTTCTGTTGATACAAAAAAGAAAGAACTCGTCGGTAATTTTAAAAATAATGGAAGAAAATGGAGGAAGAAAGGAAAAGCAGAAATAGTTAATGTTTATGATTTTGAATATTTATCAAAAGGAAAAGCAATTCCTTATGGAATTTATGAGGTGTTAAAAAATAATGGCTTTGTTAATGTTGGTATTAGTCATGATACTTCAGAATTTGCAGTTGAAAGCATTAGGCAATGGTGGAAAAATATAGGAAAGAAAAATTATCCAAATGCAAATGAATTATTAATTTGTGCGGATGGTGGCGGAAGTAATGCAAGTCGCAGCAGATTATGGAAATTTTATTTGCAAAAATTCGCAAATAAAACAGGGTTGAAAATTACAGTCTGCCATTTTCCACCGGGAACGAGCAAGTGGAATAAAATTGAGCATAAAATGTTCTCATTTATCAGCATGAATTGGAAAGGAAAACCATTAAGAAATTACAAGATAATAATAAATTTAATAGAGGGTACAACGACTAAAAAAGGTTTGAAAATAAAAGCAAAAATGGATAAGAAATTATACGAATTAGGAAAGAAGATTTCAGAAAAAGAATTTGATAAAATTAATATCAAAGAACATGAAATTAATCCAAGATGGAATTATACTTTATTAAAAATTTAAGACTTTATTTTTAGGTTCACCCTTACAACCTAAGATTTAGATTAAATCTTCTTTTTTTAATAGATGTTCTTCTTCTAAGTCTTTACTAGCTCTTTTCCTATTAACAATATTGAAAAATTCTTTGGGCATTAAACCATGCCCGCGTTTACCCGCCCGTAATATAGATAGGTTATTTTTAGTAAATAATTCATTTTTCCTAACTTTTCCTTTAGTGAAAATTGTTCTATAAGCAAATTCTCTTAAATATTTTTCAATATCATAGACTTTTCTTTCATGACTTCCTAGAATTTTATTATCAATTTCAATTTTTTCATTATTTTTCAATTTTCTTTCAGTATCTCTAATTGTTTTAACCATTAATTTAAGTTCTTCTGGATTTAAAGCAAAGAAATGATCAGGACCCTTCATTTTTTTATCTAAAGTAATATGCTTTTCAATTAACTTGGCACATTTAACAATAGCTGTTACTGGCGCTTTTATCGGATCTTCTGTATGGTCAGAATAACCAATAACTGCTTCAGGAAATTCTTTTTTTAAAGTGTCAATAATATTTAGATTAGAATCTTCTACAGGAATAGGATATTTAATCATACAATGAAATAAAATAATATTTTTATTATATTTTTTTGCAGTGTTATAAGCTTCTTTAACTTCTTCTAAAGTTGATCCTCCTGTGGATATAATGTAAGGAAGTTTTTTACTTGCAACATAATCTATCAAAGGTAGATTAGTTAAGTCATAAGAAGTTGTTTTTAGTAATTTAACCCCATTTTTAATTAAAACGTCTGCAGAATTTTCATCTGAAATGCTTGAGAATAAGATAATATCTTTTTGACCACAATATCTCTTTAATTCGGGAAACCAATTCTCAGGGTATTCAAATTTTTTAACATTATCAAAAATACTATAACTATATTTTCCTGAATCATCTTCCCAGTCTAGTTCACCTGCTGTTTTAGGGTATAATGTTTCAGCTTTAAAGTTCTGGAACTTAACAGCATCACAACCAGCTTCTTTTGCAACATCTATTAACTTTTTTGCAATTTCTAAAGAACCATTATGATTAATCCCAACTTCGGCAATGATAAAACAGGGTTCATCCTCTCCAATAAACTTATTTCCAACTTGAATTTTCATTTTTTATAATAATTCCAGATCTTAATTACAGAATTAACAACATCATCCACATCATTAATGCTCATTCCTGGAAATAAAGGCAAAGAAATTAAATTGTTATAAATTTTTTCTGCAACAGGAAAATCACCTTGCTTGTAACCATATTCTTTTTGATAAAATGGATGTAAATGCAAAGGAATAAAATGAACGCTCGTCCCTATTTTTTCAGCTTTTAATGCCTCTATAAATTGTCCGCGATTAATTTTACATTTATCAAAATCTAATAAAATTGGAAACAAATGATAACAATGATTAACATAAGATTTAGTTTCTTGTGTTCTTATATAATCTAATCCTTTAATTTTATTAAGATAATGTTGTACTAATCTTTTTCTTTTTTCATTAAAAGAATCAAGTTTTTTTAATTGTTCTACTCCGAGAGCACCTTGCATATTATCCATATTATATTTAAAACCTTGGTCTATAACTTCATAATACCAATTTCCCTTGTCTTTATAACGATCAAAAGCATCTTTATCAATACCAAAATAAGTTTTTTTCCTTAATTTTTTAGCAACTTCATCATCATTAGTTGTTGCCATACCCCCTTCCCCCGTTGTCATATTTTTAATAACATAAAAACTAAAACATGTTACATCTCCAATAGTTCCTATTTTTCTTCCCCTATATTCTGCTCCAACGGCGTGAGCTGCATCTTCTATAACCTTCAGATTATATTTTTTTGCAATCTTCATAATCTCATCCATTTCACAAGGATGCCCTGCATAATGCACAGGAATTATTGCCTTTGTTTTACTTGTAATTTTTTCTTCTATTTTATTTACATCAATGTTAAAAGTTTCTGGATCAGAATCTATGAGAACTGGTTTTGCATTTAACCAGGTTACAATGTGGGCACTAGCAACAAAGGTTAATGCTGGAACTATAACCTCATCTCCTTGCTTAATATTATAAGAGGATAAAGCGCTATGTAATGATCCTGTGCATGAAGTTGCTGCTATAGAGTTTTTTGCTCCAGTATATTGAGAAAAATTTTGTTCAAATTCTTTTACTTTTGGACCTGTAGTTAACCATCCAGATTTTAATACTTCTGTAACCGCATTAATTTCCTCTTCCCCAATATTCGGTTTTGATAAAGATAAAAATTCGTTTCTTGTTGGAATCCCACCTTCAATTGCTGGCTTTTCCATACCAATAAAGAAAGAATTAAATTTAAAAAGATTCCTAAAAATCAGGCTCTGTAGAAAATCTAATTCTGAATAATGTTTATTAACCCTGACAGCACATTGAGTGCTGACAGGGGGTTAAACTCGAGGTGTTTAACCATGAAAAAAGATGAAAGATTGAATAAAAAAGTTTATCGGTTGTTTAAGGTTGCAGGAAATCCGCGCTGGATGCATAGATTTGGACCAAAAAAGTTTCAAACATGGATTCTTTGTCTGGGTCTGATTGTAAAACAGATATATCAGCTCTCCTACAGGAGAGCAATGAAGTTTCTCGATGAATATTATCAGATTAAACTTCATTGGACAACTCTTGAAAAAGCAGCAAAAAGACTGCCAAAATATTTGTGGCAATCTTTATTGGCAGCCACAGTAAATTATGATAATATTTATTTGGCTGCTGCGGATGGAACTGGATTTTCCCGCTACGGTCCAAGTTATTATTACATGAAACGCATTGACCGTAAGGAACTTTCAGGAAAATCCATCCAAGCAATAACCCTGGTTGATGTTGAAAAAAGAAAATTTATTTCGGGTTGCTTCTTTGCCAAACCTCATGGAGAAGCAAAGAGAATTCCTGCTTTGCTCATGCAAAGCAATGCAAAACCAGAAGTTTTGCTGCTCGACAAGGGTTTTGATGCTGAATGGCTACATCAATGGTTTGATGAGCACGGCACATTCAGCATTGCTCCAGTAAGAAAGAATTGCCGTCGTGGAAAACATAGAAAAATGCTTAGAGATTGCTTTGATTGGTATTTGTATTGGCAGAGAAATATTGTTGAAAGTCTCTTCTCAGCTTTAAAGAGATTATTTGGAAGCACAATTAAATCTCAAAAAATCAGAATGATTAATGCAGAGATATTTTGTAGGCTTATAGCCTACAATATTTTAACATTAATCATTGACTTTTTCTACAGAGCCTAAAAATCATTAAGGGCTTACCGCAAAATAAGATAGTAAACTTTAAATAATCTATCCTCTTTAATATTTCATGGAAAAAGAGGATTTACTTAAAAGTAAATTAGATTATTTATCTAACCTTAATGAATTTGATGCAAGACATTATGTAGCTATTTGGGCTATGGAGTTAGGTTGGGGTGGAATTTCTGAAGTTAATAAAATAACTGGTAAAGCTATAGATACAATCAGAAAAGGAATTAGAGAAATAAAAACAAAAAAGAATATAAAACAAAACGGTAGACTTCGCAAAAAAGGTGGTGGCAGAAAAAAGATAGTAGAAAAAAATCCAGAAATAAAAAAGGATATTGAAAATATCTTAGAAGAAAATACTGCTGGAGACCCTATGAGCAAATTAAAGTGGACAAATAAATCTACATACACAATTACCAATGAATTAAAAAATAAAGGACAAAATATTTCTGAAGATACAACTGGGAGAATAATAAAAAAACTAGGTTATAGCCTTCAAGCAAATATTAAATCAAAAGAAAGTGGAAGTTCAGAGGAAAGAGATTCTCAGTTTAGATATATTAATGAAGAAGTAAAAATATTTGAAAAGAAAAATATGCCTGTTATTTCTGTTGATACAAAAAAGAAAGAACTCGTCGGTAATTTTAAAAATAATGGAAGAAAATGGAGGAAGAAAGGAAAAGCAGAAATAGTTAATGTTTATGATTTTGAATATTTATCAAAAGGAAAAGCAATTCCTTATGGAATTTATGAGGTGTTAAAAAATAATGGCTTTGTTAATGTTGGTATTAGTCATGATACTTCAGAATTTGCAGTTGAAAGCATTAGGCAATGGTGGAAAAATATAGGAAAGAAAAATTATCCAAATGCAAATGAATTATTAATTTGTGCGGATGGTGGCGGAAGTAATGCAAGTCGCAGCAGATTATGGAAATTTTATTTGCAAAAATTCGCAAATAAAACAGGGTTGAAAATTACAGTCTGCCATTTTCCACCGGGAACGAGCAAGTGGAATAAAATTGAGCATAAAATGTTCTCATTTATCAGCATGAATTGGAAAGGAAAACCATTAAGAAATTACAAGATAATAATAAATTTAATAGAGGGTACAACGACTAAAAAAGGTTTGAAAATAAAAGCAAAAATGGATAAGAAATTATACGAATTAGGAAAGAAGATTTCAGAAAAAGAATTTGATAAAATTAATATCAAAGAACATGAAATTAATCCAAGATGGAATTATACTTTATTAAAAATTTAAGACTTTATTTTTAGGTTCACCCTAAGGACAAGTCTTAGCAATTATTCATAAGAGCTAAACAGTTACCCCCCATAGAAAGTTTTATTATTGGAAAGCTCTTGCTAATGTCTGTTGAGTTTTCCAGTGTGCTAACATCAAGCACACTGTTTTTATTTAATTTTAATTAAGAAATACTTTTCTATTAGTCAAAGACTAATAGAAATCTATTGAATTATACCATGCCCCATACAAAGCATATAAACTTTTAGTAATTTTAAATTTTAACAGCCTCTATTTTCATAAAATTACAACCGAGGCTTTTTGGGAATAAATAATCAATATGGTAATCTTTCCACGTTCCTGTCAACCTTATGTACTCTGTCTTGTTTATTTTAAAACCAAGCAACTTTAACATCTTAACAATATGCTTCATCTGGAATAACATTTTATGATGTGTTTCTGGATGATCTGGAAAATCTTTTTCCCATAAATCCGCGTGATAATTTCCCAAATGAAGATGATATCTCCAGTAATCCCCATTATCAACAATTAAGATAAGTTTACCATCTTTTTTTAGGTATTTTTGACAACCTTCCAAAAAAATCAATGGATTGCCCAAATGATCTAAAACACCATTTGTATAAACAACATCAAATTCGCTATAAAATTTCTTAGGTAAAATTTTATTCAAATCCCAAACAAAATCGACCTCTGGTAATTTAACAAAATCAACACCAAAAGATCCTTTTAACTTATTTCTTCCACATCCTAAGTCTAATACTTTTACCATTTTCTTAAAAGGTTAATAATAAGTTTTATAAAAACTAGTATTGGAAAGGTGATCCCATAAAAATAAGTTAAAAAATTAACTCCATTAAATATCGAAAAGATTAAGATTAAATTGGCCACCGTTGGGAATGTGTAAATAATTATAATTCTTTTCATGAAATTTTTCTTTTTCACTAACTCGTTTTTCTTAATTTTCGAATTGGAATTGGTATAAAATAATACTTTTATTTTATTTAAATCGATTAATTCGTTTAAGAAGAATGCGTATGTAGAAGTTATCCCAAGATAAATAAAAGTAATGTTTTTAGTTAAATTAAATAACCTCAACCCCAATGAAATAAAGACTAAGGAATGTACTAAATGGTGTGAGTTTATATCCAAATATTCCCCTTTTTGAAAGTTCTTTCAAAGCCTCCTTAGTTCCAAGTTTAAGCTTAACACTCTCTTTGTCAGAATAGTAAACACTACCATCCCACAAAGTGTTATCCAAGTCCCACACAACTAATTTTATTTTAGGCATTTTATCTCAATTTTAATGGTAATATATATTTTAAAAACTTTTTTATGATATAAAGTATAATAAAAAAGTTTTATAAAACCTGCCCTCAACTTAATTCCATGAAAAAAATCTCATTTATTATCCCAAATTATAATGGGGAAAACACAATAGGCAAAGTAATAGAATCTATAAAAAATCAAAATTATAAAGGTAAATTAGAGATAATTGTAATAGATGATAAATCAAAAGACAACAGCATAAGAATAATCTCAAAATATAAGGGGATAAAATTCATAAAAAATAAAAAAAACATTGGCTTGGCAAAATCACTAAATAAAGCCATAAAAGAATCAAGATACGATTTATTGTGTATAATATGGTGTGACTGTGTACTAAATAGTAAAACCTGGCTCAGAGAAATAGTTAATACTTATAAAAAAAATAAGAATGTTGGTTCCGTAGGTTCAAAGTTAATAATTCCAAAAGAATACTGGGAAAAATTTTCATTTTATGATAAAATAATACTATCAAAAGATTATGAAAACAGCCTGAATAATAACAAAAAAGAGGGAAGACCAACATTGTTTAGCAAAAAAATATTATTGGGTATAGGATTGTATGATTCTAAAACATTCCGAATAGCAGGTGAAGATACAGACTTAAAATGGAAAATAATAGAAAAAGGATACAAAATAATAAACTCAAAAACAAGTATGCTACATCTGCATGGATTCTATAATTTATCATTAAAAGAGCAATTATTCAATAAGGCATTACCTTTAGCTGAAGCATCTGGAGTAAATTTTGCAAGATATGGAATAAAAAGTCTTCCAAATAAATACTGGAATCCGATAAGTTCAACAATAGTTTACTTGTCATTACTGATTAACTACATAAACATAATTTCTATAATACTTATAACAATAATTTTAATAATTTATACAAAAAATGTTTCCAAACATAACAAAAATATCAAAATAATTTTTGTTCCTGCATTTAAAATAGTAAAAGATATAATAACAATATTTGGATTTTGGAAAGGTTTCTTAACAAGAAAACAAGAGTTTTAATTTTTAACCAAATAAACCCTTAAAGATTTTACTAATTAATTTTCTGGTAAATTTTCTAATACCTCTTTTTACATTAATAAATATAACCTCTATCTTATTCATTCTTGGAATCAAAAACTTTAAAGCTTCTCTAACCCCTTAATATAAATCGCAATCAATAAAAGCAAAGCAAAATTTTTTATCTTTTAACTTAGAAATACTCTTAGAAAACAACTCTTTAATTAAAAAGACATTATGAAGTTCATTTTCAGTTAAAATTCATTTAACTTTGTGTCAAGAACCGCTGGTCACAGACCAGTGGCATGAACGAACTGGTTCAGCTTGAACTGAACAGTTCCGAGGAATCGGCTTTGCGTGGAAATTAGCCGTCAGGCTAATTTGGCAAAGTACGCTTGTCTGCGTCGGTTATGAAGAATAATTCTTGCTATGATCTGAGATAGCTGTGTTAAAGGTCTTCTTTTAGTGAGAATTCCAAATACTCTTTTGAAACTTGAATGAAAGCTTTCTGTGTGACTTCGCTGATGATATTCTTCAAGCCATGCTTGTGCGTCCTTGAGCAAGCTGAGGTACATATATTTCCACGCAAGACTTCCATTGATAATCGTGTTCTTTTTTGGAAAAATGAATGGTCTCATTCCAAATTCTTGAATCTTTTTGGTTAATGTTCGGTCTATGAAGCCTGCGTCCAAACGCAGGCTATCACCTTGGACTTCAGAAATGATTTTACGCATCACTGTTCGTTCTGACGTCTTATCAGTGCCATACGCTTGTATGATCTCACGAGAATCAACAATTGTTACTAAGAGTTCTCCGCCTTTTTTTTGGCTTTCATAGTTTTGTTTTCTGCTCACTTCAAGCCATGTTCCATCTCCAGACAATTTTTTGTCTGAAGTTTTTGACTGGTCAAAAACCTGCCTTAGAATGTACGCGACTTCAGGACGATTGTACGCTTCACCGATCACCCAATCGTCTAATGGTTCATAAATCCCTAAAAAAGGACCAAGAAGCTCAATCCAACCTTGAGCTTGACGTTCAGGTAAGCCTAAAAGCTCGCAGAACAACACTGCTTTCGCAAGATTCTTCGGGTTAGTAAGTGGCTTTCCAACTTGGCATTCAAGGTTAAGACTAAGACAGCGATCAACACTATCACGAATGAATGCTAAAGCTTCTTTCGCATCCTCAATCTGTGTAAGAGTATATTCTCTCCAAGCGATCGATCGTTGTTCTTGTTTCTGATAAAATCCCTTTTCTCGTAATTGCGGCATTAGCTGCTGAAATTGTTTATTTGGAAGTTTTCGCATTCACTAAGTATATATTATTATATACTTAATTATTTAGGTGTTGCAACACCGAAATCTTTATATATACTATCATATACTAAATGAACATGAGGAAGATACAAGTGAGAAAAGGAAATTTAGAGTTGAAGGATAATGGGATAGAAGTTATCTATGAGAAGACCATTACCAAATTTGGTAATGGCGCTAAGATAGACTCTCCAAAGGAATATCTTGGAAAGAAAGTTTATGTTCTTGTCAGAAAATATTAATTTCCACGCAAAGCTTATTTCCCTGCATTGTTAAGTTAAAGGGATCTCTTTAAATATCTGAAGTTCTTAAGATTTGTATGGAAAAGTCAAAGGTATTTCAGTTAATCAAAGAACTACCCTTTGACAAGAAGACTACTCTCTACCAAAAAGAGAATACTCAGATTTACTTGCTCAGACCTTCTAAATTAAGCAAGAAGTTTAAAGATTATGACCTTAAGAAGAACTTTCAGGTTTGGCTTAAAGAAGGAAATAGAGAATTTAGACCAAATCACATGAGAGTATTCATTGATTTAAACTTGAGAGTAAGAAGCAGACCAGACCTTAAAAAAGAACTTCTCATAGCGTTTGACAATATTTTCTATGGCAAAGATCCAGAAGCAGAGCTTCAAAAACTAAGCAAAGAGAAATTTGAGCATTATTTAAATGATTTAACAGCAATTGGTTTATTGGCTCAGCTTTTCATTATTGAGCAAGAATACAACTACAATAAGGTAAGCAAGTTTGATCCCTCTACTCTCTTCTTTCAAGGTTGGATCAGGGAAGTGATTGATGCCCCTAAAGAAATCGATAACCTTTGTATGTCTATAGCAAGTAGGCAATCCTCACTTGAAAAATACACAAATTTAGAGAATAAGAAAAGTAAAAAGCATCACAGCAATTTAAAGCAACTTTGGTATTTGAGTGAATGATTCATGTACAGAAATATTTAAATACTTCATGTACCTAAAAACCCCATGAAGATAAGAGAAGTTCTCGATAAAAAAGTAGGTGATGTAAAATACACTCGATATATTGTAATTTTGCCTAAAGATGTTGTGCAGAATTCTAAGCTTTTAGGGAAGGAATTGAAGGCTAAGGTTGAGAAAGAGAAGATAATAATAGAAAAAGAATAAATTTATTTTAACTTGCTTTTATCTCTTTAACATCGGACATAGCTTTTTTTACGATTTCTAGTGCTTTATCTTTGGTATTAACGTAAGCTGAATATCCGAGTGTTGGATTTTGTTCTGCAATTCTCTTAGAAATATTTACACATTCACTTTGATAAGACACTATCCTATTTAATCTTAATTTCTTATACACAATAACAGGATTTCCTTCTAATAGATTCTTGGGAATAGCTACATTCTTTTTTTCTATGTCCTTAATACGGTATGCCCCATAATCTGAGGTATTGTAAAATCTTAATTTATCTTTTTCTAGTTTTCCACCGCCCCACATTACTCCACTTGTAGAATCTACACCATAGACATGAGTTAGTATATCCGTTATTGGAGAGACCTCACTCTGAGATTTTACAGCAAAGCTTGTATTCAGTGCATGGAAAGTATATTGTTTTTCTTGAGAGACATTTCCTTTTTTTATTTTAAGAATTTCTCTGATACTTCGAATAGATGTTCTTAGCTCTGCACGTGGAATTGTTGCACCACTAAAATCCATAGCAAAATGTCTTACTCCTTCTTTTATATAATCTTTAATTATTGATGGAATAAGGTCAATAGATTCCGTTTTAGGTATTAATCCTATTATTTCTTTGTCAGTATTAAATGTCTTTTTTTCGTTAATCGTTCTTTCAAAAATACGATCAAAAACTCTTTTTTCGCTTATGTTATTTGGAACTGGTACTATTATAGCACTAGCATTTAAATCCAACTGAACACCTACTAAGGCTGATGCTTGTAAATCATCGATCCTATCTACTTTTATGAGACTATTACCTTGTGTTATGTAATTAGGTATTCTAGGATAAACTAAATTAATTTTACCAGAGATCATTCTTTCCTTTAGTCTAGAAAATAAAGCATTAGTCGAAGTTGCTTCATGCCCAACTCCTTGAAACGTACTTTGGTTAAGAGATTCCCCCACAATTATCATTACATCTTTAGATATTCTATCTTCTTGATTCGATTCAGAAAAAACATTATAATCACTATGTGTTAAAGCATGCTGAGGAAAAATAGCTTTCTTATTTCCTAGCTCTATTTTTGATACATGTGCAAGAGTATCTGTATCATCATTACATATCCATTCAGTTGTCATTTTATCATCCTCCAGATCAATATACTTTTAATTAAGAAGGAATAACGGAGTATATAATACTTTCGTTATATCTACTTTTAACGTCTTAGCATTTGGACTAAAGCGGTTTCAATTATCTTTCCAATGCTCAATTCCTTATCAAGAGCATATTTTTTAGCTTCTTTCCAAATCACTGGGTCTATTCTTATAGATACGGTTTTTCTTTCCATTTTGTTGTGTAACAATGTAACAAATATTACATAGGATTCGTGTAACATCTATGTAACAATGTAACAAATATTACATCTTTATTATATAAATACTTCTTTTTTTAATTTCATGTACCGAAAGGTTTATATACTTATTCAGGTACATGAATATACATGGAAAATAAAGTTATCTGTTCTCAATGTAAGAGTGAAAAGACTAAGAAAAGAGGCTTCCGACTTACAAAGAACAGAAGCAAGATTCAAAGGTATTATTGCAGAAACTGTAAACGCTCTTTTGTTCTCGATGATGGCTTTTACAGAATGAGGAATAATCCTCAAAAGATAACGCTCTGCTTAGACCTTTTCTACAAAGGAGTTAGCACAAGAAAGATACAAGAGCATTTACAGGCATTTCATCCAGAGAATTCAAGCTGGGTTTCTATCTACTCTTGGATTGTCAAATACTCTTTAATGATAAACACCTTTACAGATAAACTCAAGATTAACTCGGGAGAAGAACTAATGTCCGATGAAATGGAGTATCATAGACTAGGGAAGCAAAATTGGTTTGTAGATGTTATGGACACAAAGACAAGATATATGGTTAGCTCTGCATACATGGAGAGCAGAACAATTGAGAACCTTACACAAGTAATGAAGAAAGCGAGACGCTCAACAGGAAACAACATTAAGGTAATTACAACTGATGGTTTACAAGGTTATCCTAGAGTTGTAAGGAAAACCTTTGGAGTTAATGATAAATTCAGGAGTAATCCGAGAATTATCCATAATGTTGTTATAGCTTCTGAAAGAGGTTTTAACCACAAGATTGAAAGGCTTCATAATTCAATAAGAGAAAGGACAAAGATTACGAGAGGATTTCATGGCTCTTTAGAGAGTGCTTACGCAATCATGAAAGGGTTTGAGATTTACTACAATTTTATAAGAAAGCATCAAGCATTAGGGAGATGTCCTTATGAATTGGCTACGGAGTTAAGATTAGGCAATAATAGATGGATAGAGCTTATACAACTTTCAAAAAGATTTAAAAACGAATGAGAGGTAATAAAAGAAGATGAAAACAACCCATCGAATTATTAATGGTGATGCTTTAAAAGTCCTGCAAAGTTTGCCAGAGAATTCAGTAGATCTTATCTTTGCTGATCCACCTTACAATATGTCAAAGAAGAAAGGTTTAGGGTGGAAGTATAGTAAACATATCACCATGCAAGAAGAATGGGACATTTTTACTAAAGACGATTATTTCCAATTTAATCAGCAATGGATTAAGGAAGCGTTAAGAGTATTGAAACATGGCGGTAGCTTATGGATTTCTGGAAGCTTCCATAACATTTACCAAACAGGATTTATCTTACAGCATTTCAATGAGGTTAAGATTAATAATAGCATTGTGTGGTTTAAGCCTAATGCTCAGCCAAATATTACATGCAGATTCTTTACGGAGAGTACAGAGCATCTCATTTGGGCTTCTAAGAATGGCAAAGGCAAGAAATGGAAATTTAATTATGAATTAAGCAAAGGAATAGAAGATCCTCTTAATCCTAAAGGAAAACAAACTCGGAATGTTTGGAGTATTCCTCTTACTCCTAAAAGCGAGAAATGGGCTGGGGCTCATCCAACACAAAAGCCAGAGGAATTGTTAAGAAGGATTATTCTATCCTGTACAGATGAAGGCGACTTAGTTTTAGATCCTTTTGTTGGCTCTGGAACTACTTCCTATATAGCTAAGAAGCTTAATAGAAACTCTATAGGAATTGAGATGAATAAAGAATTCCTTCCGATTATCAAAAAAAGATTAAGCAGTGATCAAAAAATGCTTTCTTCTACTTCTGAAATTATCTTTGAAACTTTTAAAAATTAGACTTTCTGAAAACCAGGCTAAAAGCATTCTATTGAGTATCAGATCCCTTTAACTTAACAATGCACTATTTCCCTCTCTGTCGCAATAACGGGTCACAGATTCTAAGTCGAATGCGGGTGATGAACAGTTTTTTCTGAAATTTCACCATTTTTGAATAATATTACAAAAAATCCGAAAACTTTTCGGTTTTTTCTAGGAAACACATATTAAACTTAAAACATAGATTTTATTGGCTGGGGCAGTATTTTATTATAGTAAACCTAGAGAAAAGAGAGTATATTCATCCGCATGATCTAAAGCGCGGTGCAAAATTATTAGAACTTAGTAAGGATCTAATTATTTATAGTTTAATGTCCTATTTACAAGTCAAAAATAAACCTAAAACTGCTTCGCATGTTGGTTCTTGGGCGAATGACAAAAGA
>Ga0209542_10013297_pt1 | contig 14226 bp, 17 predicted proteins | sample RifCSPhighO2_01_FD_184028 | JGI IMG/M metagenome (GOLD analysis project Ga0209542, IMG submission 184028) | Soil microbial communities from Rifle, Colorado - Rifle CSP2_plank highO2_0.1 (SPAdes) (version 2) | ecosystem: Environmental > Terrestrial > Deep subsurface > Rock core/Sediment ...
CCGAAGATGGCGGCCGATTCATCGAGCTTGGGACGTACGCTCGGCGGCGCTATCTTACGCAGCTTTTCGTCGGTCTCCTTGAAGAGCTTGGCGTCCTTGCCGAATTCGGCGGCGGCCACCGCGGCTTCGTTACCGCCCTGCGAGAAGAGATTGACGTCCTTGGCAATACGCTGGGAGAGCATGCCCTGACGGCTCGCGAGATAAAGCTGATCCTGCTTCATGCCGGCCTTGGCGCCGAGCTCGACGATTTCGTCGGAGGCCGTCAGCAGCAACGGGCTCATCTGGTTGATCGCCATCACCGAGTCGTGCATGTTGAATAGCGATTTCTCCAGCGAAAGAATCTGGTCCACCTGCGAGCGCAAACCCTCGTTCGGCTTTGGCGACCACATCTTGATGATTTCCTTCAGCTGGTTGTCGGCGATCTCCGGCGGGCTCGACGCGACTCCCAGGTCGGGATTTCCGTCGCGCAGCGAGGTCACGATGCTGTCAAACCGGTCGCGCGATTCCTTGAGGGTGCGGAAGGCGGTCGGCTGACCCAATACCGTTTCGCGCGCGTCTTTCGCCAGTCGCTGCGACAACATCAGCAGCTGCGAAGATTGCTCGATATATTTGGATTCGCGTTCGGACCGCTGGGAGTTCAGGACCAGCAGCCAGATCATGGCGATCATGGCGAGGACCAGACCGCCCAGGAGGAACGACAGGCCGGAAAACATATTCATGATGCCGCCTGACAGCAGCGACGCAGCCGGTTTACCGACATCGACAAACTCGTCTGCCGATGCCCCTGGCGTCCCATCCGAAAGATCGATAATGTCCTCGGAGGGTTGATCGATCATGCCATCCTTCGTTGATTTTTTCCTTGCCATACTGTCCACCTCATCTCATCTGAGATATGTCACCGTTATACATTCACCCAAACAGGCTCGCCTCGGCATTCGCTTCGCGATTCAGGCCGCGACATGCCGGAAAGAATCACTCTCCGCCAGCGATTTCATGTCAAACACTCCCCACAACACGTTGTCACGCAAAAAAGCGCCATTCAGCTGGACCACGACCGGGTCGTCCAGACCGGACAGATCCTGACGTTCCAGCTCTTCGTCGAAGTGCCGCAAGCCCAGCACTTCATTGACCAGCACGCCGGCGTTGAGTCCGGGTACGTTCATGATCAGCATGCGCGCTTTCTCATCGAGAAAAACCGGCGGCTTGCCGAAATACTCCGGCAGGTCGACGATCGTGATCAGGTTGCCGCGCACATTGGCCACGCCCTTGAGCCAGGATTTGACGCCCGGAACCAGCGTCGCGGGCGGCGGCGGGAGAATTTCGAGCACATGATCGAGCGGCGTCACCAGCATCATGTCACCGATCCGGAAACCCACCCCGGACCAAAGTTTCGTGACTTCGACTTCCTGCGGGAGCCCGGGGGCGTTCTCCAGACTTTCCTGCTGCATCTTGCGCAGAAGTTCGAACGGGTCCTGTCGGGTTCTGGCCATGGCTAGAGCGTCCTGATCTTCTCCATCAAGACCTTTTCGACGATCGGCTTGACGATGTAATCCTTCGCCCCCTGGCGCAGGCCCCAGGCCTTGTCGGTTTCCTGGCCCTTGGTCGAACAGACGATGACCGGGATGGCGGCAGTTTCCGGATCCTTGGTGATTGCGCGCGTGGCTTCGAAGCCGCTCATGCCCGGCATCACGATATCCATGAGAATCAGGTCGGGCCTTTCCTGCTTCGCCTTGGCGATGCCTTCTTCCCCGCTGGTCGCGCTCACGACCGTGTACCCGTTCTTCTTGAGCATCTCGCTCATCAGGTGGGTGTCCGTCGCCGAATCATCCACGATCAATACTTTTTTGATGGCCATATGACAGCTCCATTCGTTTCGTTTTTAAAATCCCTGGCGCGTCGGGCGCACCCGGCCCGATCAGTGCACATACTTGTTGATCACATCAATCAGCTCTTCCTGGGTGAACGGCTTGTTGACGTGTTCTTCCGATCCGGCGATCCGCCCGCGGGCGCGATCGAAAAGCCCGTCCTTGCTCGACAACATGATGACCGGCGTGTCCCGGAATTTCTTGTTGTTCTTGATCAGCTGGCAGGTCTGGTAGCCATCGAGCCGTGGCATCATGATGTCAACGAAAATAATGTCCGGATTGTTATCGGTGATCATCGACATGGCCTCAAACCCGTCGGCGGCCGTGTAAACCTCGTAACCGGCCTTCTTCAGCAACGCCTCGGCCGTGCGTCGTATCGTGTTGCTGTCATCGATAATCATCACTTTGATGCTCACGTGCGCTATCCTCGCCGAGACTCTGCCCATTGGACGCAATTCTCCCACCCACCACGCGATATCTGGTCGGTTAGTGATGTAATTTGTACAATTAATTTCCTATAACAATGATTTGGTAGCACAAACACCACCCAAAATCCATGCACTGGCCTGTGCCGGCTCACCCTATTCAATATAGTCCATGCTTCGGCCAGTCGTCCGGAGGCAGCCCGCGGTTTTCAACCCTGTCCAGGAGCCCCCGATGCAGCGGCAAAAATGGGCAAATAGCAGCATGAATCGTACCAGCCCCCTGGACTTAACTTGGAACAAGACAATCGGCTACCATGGGGTCAAGACCAATCATGACGCCAATACCAGGGAACCATGGGTAACGACTCTCGGCCTGCCGTTCCACATCTGACCACGGCCCTGACCGGGCCGTTGCAGAAGATTGAAACCCACCTGTTGCAAAACCAGGCGGGAATCGAGCGCTGGTTCCGTTCCCAGTGGCAGGATACCCCGGCGCCCTTTTATTGTTCCGTGGATCTGCGCAATGCCGGTTTCAAGCTGGCGCCGGTGGACACCAACCTGTTTCCGGCCGGGTTCAACAATCTCAACCCGGCCTTCCAGTCGCTGGCGGTCCAGGCGGTCCAAGCGGCGATCGAGCGCATCTGTCCGAGAGCCGGCGGCGTGCTGGTCATTCCCGAGAACCACACGCGTAACCTTTTCTACTTCGAAAGCCTCGCCACCCTCGTCGAAATCCTGACCAGGGCCGGCCTGCGCGTGCGGCTCGGTTCGCTGCTGCCCGATTTGCGCGAACCGAAAACCGTCGAACTTCCCTCCGGACGAAGTCTTACGCTCGAACCGATCGTGCGCCGGGACAACAAGATTACGGTAACCGACTTCGATCCCTGCTTCGTGTTGCTCAATAACGATCTCTCCGGCGGCTTGCCGACGATCCTGCAAAATCTCGAACAGCCGGTCGCCCCACCGCTGTCGCTCGGATGGTGGAAGCGCCTGAAGTCGAATCACTTCACCCATTATCACCGCATCGCCACGGAATTCGCTGACCTGATCAAGATCGATCCATGGCTCATCGATCCGATCTTCCGCAAGTGCGGCAAGATCGATTTCGAGAAACGCACCGGCGAGGAGTGCCTGGTCAATTACGTCGAAGAAGTACTGGCCGCGACCCGGCTCAAATACCGCGAGAACGGGATCGACCAGGAACCGTTTGCGATCGTCAAGGCTGACGCCGGCACCTACGGCATGGCGATCATGTCGGTCAAGAGTGCCGATGAGGTGCGCGCGCTCAATCGCAAACAACGCAACAAAATGGCACATATGAAGGAAGGACAGGCCGTCACCGACATCATGGTGCAGGAAGGGGTGTATACCTTCGAAACCTGGGGCGCGAAGAACGCGGTCGCCGAACCGGTGGTGTACATGATCGACCACTTCGTCATCGGCGGCTTCTACCGCGTGCATACCGAACGCCGCACCGACGAGAACCTGAATGCCCCCGGGATGCAGTTCGAACCGCTCGCCTTCGCCGGCCCCTGCTGTTATCCCGACCCGCACCAGGCACCCGATGCCAATCCCAACCGCTTCTACGCCTACGGCGTCTTGGCACGCCTAGCGCTGCTCGGCGCGGCGCGCGAATCCAAGGAAGCCGCCCAGGCACCGGCCATGGACGGCCTGAAACAGGCCAGCGTCTGAACACTCTACTCGCTCCATGACACTCCGGCTTGGCGTGGTGATGGACCCGATCGGGTCCATCAAGATTAACAAGGACAGCACCTTCGCCATGCTGCTCGAGGCCCAGGCGCGCGGCTGGCCGATTCGCTACATGGAACAAAACGACCTGTTCCTGCGCGACGGGAAACCGTTCGCACGGCAGCGACCGCTCAAGCTGTTCGATAACGCCAGCCGCTGGTTCGAATGGGGCGAGGAAAGCACGGAATCGCTTTCAGCGCTCGATGTCATCCTGATGCGCAAGGATCCGCCGTTTGACATGGAGTACATTTACACCACGTATCTGCTCGAGCGTGCCGATGACGCCGGCGTGCTGGTGGTCAACAAACCGCGCAGTCTGCGCGACGCCAACGAGAAACTTTTCACCGCCTGGTTTCCGCAGTGCACGCCGCCCACCCTGGTGACGCGCTCAGCCGAGCGCATTCGCGGCTTCCTCGCCGAACATGGCGACATCATCCTCAAGCCGCTCGGCGGCATGGGCGGCGAGTCGGTATTCCGCCTGCGCCACGGCGATCCGAACACAAACGTGGTGCTCGAAACCCTGACCGCCGATGAAACCCGCTTTGCCATGGCGCAGCGCTTCATCCCCGAAATTGCCCAAGGCGACAAGCGCATCCTGCTGGTCGACGGCGAGCCCATTCCCTACGCGCTGGCCCGCATCCCGGCCGAGGGCGAAACCCGCGGCAATCTCGCCGCCGGCGGCACGGGGGTCGGCGTGCCGCTCAGCGAGCGCGACCGCTGGATCTGCGCGCAAGTCGGGCCGGTGCTGCGCGAGAAGGGGCTGCTGTTCGTGGGGCTGGACGTCATTGGCGATTACCTGACGGAGATCAACGTCACCAGCCCGACCTGCATCCGGGAACTTGACCGGCTTTACGGACTCCATATCAGCGCCGGGCTCATGGATGCCATCGCCGCCCGGCTTTCGCGCCGGCACAAGGCACAACCGGGTTGAGATATACTTTTCACATTCATGCAGATGTTAATTTTTTGTTCACGCGGATGAGCGCCCAAACGTTTCCTGGTCTTTCCCAGAACGACCGTCTCGGGGTGAGCGTCTTTGGCTCATTCCTGGTGCACATGGTCGTGATCCTGGGCGTCACCTTTACTTTGCCCATATTGCGCAACTTGCCGGGATTGCCGACGCTCGAAATCACGCTGGTGCAGACCTCGAGCGACAAGCGCACGCTGGACCCGGAGTTCCTCGCCCAGGCCAACCAGGACGGCGGCGGTGACAGCGACACCGCCGAGATCGCCAAGAATCCGCTACCGGTGCGCGAGATCAGTCCGGTCAACCGTGACTTCCCGACGTTCCAATCCTTTCCTCAAAAGCGCGTGGCGTCCGAACGCGAAATGACCGCGCTGCTTTCCCAGGACGCCACCCGGAAAATCAAGGCGCGCGACGCCAAGCCGGACAATAAAGAGTTGCAGTTGCAACCGCCCAACCTCGGGCTCATGGCGCGGGCGGAAATACTTCAGGAACGCGCGCGCCTGAACGCCGAGATCAGCCGCACCTGGCAGGAGTACCAGAAACGCCCACGGCATAAGTTCCTGAACGCCCGCACGCAGGAATATAAATTCGCCGCCTACATGGACGCCTGGCGCGCCAAGGTCGAAAGCGTCGGTAACCTCAATTATCCCAGTGAGGCAAAGCGACGCCATTTGACGGGCAACCTGTTGCTCGACGTAGCGCTCAATGCCGACGGCAGCATCAACGAAATCTCGATCCGGCGCTCTTCCGGCCAGCAGATCCTCGATGATGCCGCCATTCGCATCGTCGAGCTCGCCGCGCCTTTCGCGCCCTTTCCGTCCGAAATTCGCGCAGACCTGGACGTGCTGCACATCACCCGTACCTGGAAATTCAACGAATCCGGACTCACCAGCGAAAACTAGGCATCTTGAGTCTGGCAGCCGACTGCCGGATACTGTTCTTCATGAAAGACACGGATTCACTCGCCAACCATTTTCTGATCGCCATGCCGAATCTTGCGGATGCGAATTTCGCGCGCAGCGTCACGCTCATTTGCGAGCATTCGGAAGAGGGCGCCATGGGTGTGGTGATCAACCGCCTGATGGATCTGCATCTCGGCGATATTTTCGAGCAGCTCGGCATCGAGACGAACCCGGAGAGCCACGCCGATACCGCCGTCTACTTTGGCGGCCCGGTGCAGAACAACCGTGGCTTCGTGCTGCATGAACCCCTCGGTAACTGGGAATCCACCCTATCGGTGACGGACAAGTTAGGCGTATCCACCTCGCGCGACATCCTCGAGGCCATTGCGGAAAATCGCGGCCCGGAAAAATTCATGGTGGCCCTCGGTTACGCCGGCTGGGGCGCGGGGCAGCTCGAGCGCGAGATCGCCGAAAACTCCTGGCTCTCCGGACCGGCCAGCCGCGAAATCATCTTCGACCTGCCGGCAGAACACCGCTGGAAAGCGGCGGCCCAACTCGTGGGCGTGGACCTCTCCACGCTATCCGGTGAGGCGGGCCACGCGTGAGAACTAGAATCTATCTCAAAAAAAGAAATTAACCGCCAGGGCGCCAGGAACGCCAGGGTTTAGGGGATTAAAAGTTGCCTTTCCTGGCGCCCTGGCGGTTCTAAATCATTTCCGTTTTTGGACACTTTGGGTATTTTTGAGATGGCTTCTAACACCTTCCTCGCCTTCGACTATGGGGAAAAATACATCGGGGTGGCCGTCGGGAGCCGCCATTCGCGCCTGGCCGAACCCCTGACTACCCTGCGTGGAAGCGCCAAAAACCCGGACTGGGTGCGCGTTTCACAGTTGATCGAGGAATGGCGGCCGGACGCGCTGGTGGTGGGCCTGCCGCTCAATATGGATGACAGCGACAACCCCATGACCCGTGCCGCCCGGGCGTTTGGACAACGCCTCAAGGACCGCTACAATTTGCCGGTACATATGGTGGATGAACGCCTCTCAACGCTGGTCGCCCGGGATATCCTGAACGAGGCCGGCGTTCCCATGAGGCGTCACAAATCCCGTCTCGACAAAGTGGCGGCCCAGACCATCCTGCAGGCCTTCCTCAACGAACTCCCTGGAGATTCTCCGTGACGGTGGCGGTCGACATCCACGCCGCCATGACGCGCATGGTCGAGCAATTGCGCCCGATGCTCAAGCGCGATCCGCTTATGGTCGGCATCCACACCGGTGGCGTATGGGTCGCCGAGCGCTTGCATCGGTTGCTGGAATTCAAAGAACCGCTTGGCACGCTCGACATCTCTTTCTACCGCGACGACTTCACGCGCATCGGCATGAACCCGCAGGTCCGCACCTCGCACCTGCCGGTGAACGTCGAGGATCGGCATCTGATCCTGGTGGATGACGTGCTGCACACCGGACGCACCATCCGCGCCGCGCTCAATGAAATCTTCGACTACGGCCGGCCGGCTTCCGTGATGCTTGCCTGTCTCATCGAGCGCGGCGGGCGCGAACTGCCCATCGAGCCGCAGGTCGTGGGCGAACACGTCAAGCTCGGCAAGAACCAGCACGTCAAACTGCTCGGGCCGGATAAACTCGAACTGCGCATCCAGGAGGCCAACGGGTGACACAAAACCTTCAGTTCGATGACGCCGGCCGGTTGCGCCATCTGCTCACCATTGAAGGTCTTTCCCGCCGTTCCATTCTTGAAATTCTCGACACCGCCGAGTCCTTCATCTCGGTGGGCCAGCGCGAGATCAAAAAGATACCGCTGCTGCGCGGCAAGACCGTTGTCAACCTGTTCTTCGAATCCAGTACCCGCACGCGCACCACCTTTGAGATCGCCGCCAAGCGGCTATCGGCGGACGTCATCAATCTGAATGTCAGTGCTTCGAGCACCAGCAAGGGCGAGACCCTGCTCGATACCATTCGCAATCTCGAGGCGATGCACACCGACCTGTTCGTCGTGCGGCACGCCGAATCCGGCGCGGCGCACATGATCGCGCGTCATGTGCCGTCGCACGTGCATATCATCAACGCCGGCGACGGCCGCCACGCGCACCCCACGCAGGGCCTGCTCGACGCGTTCACCATCCGCCGCCACAAGGGCGCTTTCGGAAAACTCAAAGTGGCCATCGTCGGCGACATTCTGCACTCGCGCGTGGCGCGCTCCCAGATTCAAGCCCTGAAAGCGCTGGGCGTGGCGGAGCTGCGCGTGGTCGCCCCGAAAACCCTGCTGCCCACGGCGGTTGAGAAACTCGGGGTACACCCGTACACCCGCATGGAAGAGGGTCTCGATGGGGTGGATGTGGTCATGATGCTGCGGTTGCAACGCGAGCGCATGCAGGGGGCGCTTATTCCCAGCGAACAGGAATACTTCAATCTGTACGGACTTACGCCGGCAAAGCTGGCGCTGGCGGCAAAAGATGCCATCGTCATGCATCCCGGCCCGATGAACCGTGGTCTGGAAATCGATTCGGCCGTGGCCGACGGTCCGCAGTCCGTGATCCTGCCACAGGTGACTTACGGCATCGCCGTGCGCATGGCGGTGATGGCGCTGATCATGGGCGGATCGGCCGAACCCGCGGGAGGGAGACGCTAACATGGGTCTGGTGATCAAAAACGGGCGCCTGATCGACCCAGCCAACGGCGTGGACGGCCGGAAGGATCTTTATATCGACGACAACGGTTTTGTAATCGGCGTCGGCAAGGCGCCGCCGGGATTCAAGGCGAAGAAGACGATCGACGCGCGCGGCAATATCGTCTGTCCGGGCCTCGTGGATTTGCGCGCGCGCCTGCGCGAACCGGGTCTCGAGTACAAGGCCACGATTGAATCCGAGGTGCACGCTGCAGTCGCCGCCGGCATCACCACGCTTTGCTGCCCGCCCGACACCTATCCGGTCATCGACACACCGGCCATGGCGCAGATGATCCAGTCGCGTGCCTGGCGCTTCGAACTGGCCTTCATCCACCCGCTCGGGGCGCTCACCCAGGGACTGGAGGGCAAACGGCTCACCGACATGGAGGCGCTCGACGAGGCCGGCTGTGTCGGGTTTACCAACGCACTGGCGCCAATCACCGACACACTCGTAATGCGCCGCGCCATGGAGTACGCCGCTACCCTCGATCTCACGGTGTTCCTGCATGCCGAAGATCCGTGGCTGCGTGACGGCGGCTGCGTGCATGAAGGTGAGATCGGTACACGCTTGGGGCTTCCGGGCATACCGGAGGCGGCCGAAACCGTGGGCGTGGCGCGCGACCTGGCGCTGATCGAACAGACCGGATGTCGCGCACATTTCTGCAATCTTTCGAGCGGCCGGGCCGTGGCCATGATCGCGGAGGCAAAACGGCAGGGGCTCCCGGTCAGCGCCGATGTCACGGCGCATCATCTGCATCTGACGGAACATGACATCGGCGATTTCAACACGCAGTGTCACGTACACCCGCCGTTGCGCGGCAATCGCGACCGTAAAGAGCTGCGCAAAGCGCTGAAAAGCGGTGTTATTAGCGCCATCTGCTCGGACCATCAGCCGCACGAACCGGATGCGAAGCTGGCGCCTTTCGCCCAATCGGGACCTGGCATCTCGGCGCTTGAGACGCTGCTGCCGCTGACGCTCAGGCTGGTGGACGATAAGTTGCTGACCTTGCCCGAGGCGATTGCGCTGTTGACAAACAAGCCGGCGGAGATCATCGGCGTGGACACCGGCCAGCTCGGGGTCGGCGCCACGGCCGACGTCTGCATCTTCGACCCCGAAGCGCGTTGGGTGCTGATGGAAAACAGTCTCATCTCGCGCGGCCACAACACACCTTTCCTGGGTCAGGAATTCCGCGGACGCGTGACACACACACTCATCGGCGGCAAACTCGTGTTCGAGCTTTAGCCCGAAGATCCATACCGCAAAACAAAAAGCCCCGTGAGGGGCTTTTTGTTTGTGTCGCGCTGCCGGATGAGTCTCGCGCGCCAGCCAGGCGGATGGCAGAGTTCTATTTGAAGGTCACGTTGCGCATGGACTCGCCGAGCTCGCGGCTCTTCGAATCCTTGCCTTCGAGCTTGATACGGAGTCTCACGTCATTGACCGAATCGGCATTGCGCAACGCATCGTCGTAGGAAATGAGGTCGGCCTCGTACAGAGTGAACAGCGACTGGTCGAAGGTCTGCATGCCGGCCTCGGTGGACTTGCCCATGAGATCCTTGATCTCCGGAATCTTGCCTTCCATGATCAGGTCGGCGACCAGCGGCGAGTTGATCATGACCTCCACCGCCGGCACGCGGCCCTTGCCGCTCTTCATCGGAATCAAACGCTGCGAAACAATGCCCTTCAGGTTGAGCGCCAGGTCCATCAGCAGCTGGTTGCGTTTCTCCTCGGGAAAGAAGTTGATGATGCGGTCGAGTGCCTGGTTGGCGTTGTTCGCGTGCAGCGTGGACAGGCACAAGTGACCGGTTTCGGAAAACTGGATCGCGAGGTCCATGGTCTCGCGCGAACGGATTTCGCCGATCAGGATCACGTCCGGCGCCTGGCGCATGGCGTTCTTGAGCGCCACCTCGTAGGACGCGGTGTCCACCCCGACTTCGCGTTGATTGACGATGCAGTTCTTGTGGTCGTGCACGAATTCCACCGGGTCTTCGATGGTGAGGATATGACCGTAACTGTACTCGTTGCGATAACCGATCATCGCCGCCAGCGAGGTGGATTTGCCCGAACCGGTGCCGCCGACGAACAGGATCAGGCCGCGTTTGGTAAGCGCCAGATCCGCCAGCACCTTGGGCAGATGCAGGTCGTCAAAGCGCGGGATATCGGTGTTGATCGTGCGCAGTACCATGCCGACGCGCTGCTGCTGCATGAACACGTTCACGCGGAACCGACCGATCTCTTGCGGTGAAATCGCGAAGTTGCACTCGTTGTGCGCCTCGAACTGCCGGCGTTGGTCCTCGTTCATGATGCCGTAGGCGAACGCGCGCGACTGCTCGGGCGTCAACGCCTGCTTTGTCACCGGCATGATCTTGCCATCGACCTTGATGGAAGGCGGAACCCCGGCCGTGATGAACAGGTCGGAGGCCTTCTTGTGTTTCATGAGCTTGAGGAGATCGATGAAATTCATTTGGTCCTGCTCCCGGTCGCCGTCACTGCCGCCGCCGTAAACACGTCTTTGTTCGCGGCCACGGTGCGGGCATCGTCCACATGCACCTGGCGCGTGCGCACCAGATCCTGCAGGCACTGATCCAGCGTCTGCATGCCGACGTTCTGGCCGGTTTGGATGGCCGAATACATCTGCGCCACCTTGTTTTCGCGAATCAGGTTACGGATCGCCGGCGTGCCAATCATGATCTCGTGCGCCGCCACGCGCCCGCCGCCAATTTTCTTAAGCAGTGTTTGCGAAATCACGGCACGCAGCGATTCGGAAAGCATCGCACGTACCATGTCCTTCTCGGCTGCCGGGAACACGTCGATGATGCGGTCGATGGTCTTGGCCGCGGAACTGGTGTGCAGGGTGGCGAACACCAGGTGGCCCGTCTCGGCGCCGGTCAGCGCCAGCCGGATCGTTTCCAGGTCGCGCATTTCACCCACCAGAATCACATCCGGGTCTTCGCGCGTGACCGACCGTAGCGCGTTATTGAAACTCAGGGTGTCTCTGCCGACCTCGCGCTGGTTGATCAGGCAGTTCTTGCTGGTGTGTACGAACTCGATAGGGTCCTCGATACTGATGATGTGTTCGTGTAACGATTCGTTGATGTGGTTTATCATGGCCGCCAAGGTGGTGGACTTGCCAGAACCGGTCGGGCCGGTCACCAATACCAGTCCGCGCGGCTGATCGGCGATCTGCTTGAACACGGGCGGTGCGTTCAGCTGCTCGAGCGTCAGCACCTTCGAGGGAATGGTCCGGAACACAGCGGCCGGGCCGCGCAGCTGGTTGAAGGCATTGACGCGGAAGCGCGCGATGTTGGGCAGCTCGAAGGAAAAATCGGTTTCGAGAAACTCCTCGTAGTCCTTCTGCTGCTTGTCCGACATGATGTCGTAGATCATGTTGTGGACGGTGCGGTCGTCCAGGGGATCCACGTTAATGCGCTTTATGTCGCCGTCCACGCGGATCAGCGGGGGCAGACCGGATGACAAATGCAGGTCCGAGGCGTTCTGTTTAAAGGCAAACGCCAGTAGCTCGGCGATATCCATTCAGGTTCTCCGGGGGCCGCGGATGATTAAAAACGTTATAAATTCGGCCCTTGCATTAATTTCTAGTCCATTCCGGCCCGTCCTGCAAACGGGCGCCGGCCCGCCGGTCGGTAAATTCCAGCTTTCGGCGCCTGTGCAGGCGGGATTTTGACTTCCGTTCGCCGGAGCGGCGCTTTAAACTCGCCGGCCATGGCCTTCCATTCCACGAATACGGCGCACCCCCTGGTTGGTTTCATCGGCGCCGGTAACATGGCGCGCAGCCTGGCGGGGGGGCTGCTGAAAAACGGTTGGGGTAAAGACCAAATCATCCTCTCCGACCCCGAACCGGCCCAGCGCCAGGCCATTGAAACCGTGCTCGGCATCAAGGCCTTCGCCGACAACAGCGAGGTTGCGGCGCGCGCCGATCTCCTCGTGCTCGCGGTAAAACCACAGATTCTCGCGGACGTGACCAAAACCTTGGCATCCACGGTCCAGAAGAAAAAACCGCTCGTCATCTCCATCGCCGCGGGCGTACGCATCGAGGATATCGACCGCTGGCTCGGCGGCGGACTCGCCATTGTGCGGGCCATGCCCAATACCGCCGCCTTGATCGGCAGCGGCGCCGCGGGCCTGTACGCCAACGAACACGTCAACGACAGCATGCGCAATCAGGCCGAGTCCATCCTGCGCGCCGTGGGCGTCACGGTCTGGCTCGAGGACGAATACCTTATGGACGTGGTGACCGCCCTGTCCGGCAGCGGACCGGCGTATTTCTTTCTCGTCATGGAAGCACTCGAACAGGCAGCCATCGAATCGGGTCTCGATCCGAAACAGGCAAGATTGCTCACGCTCGAGACCGCCTTCGGCGCCGCCAAGATGGCGCTGGAAGGTCACGAGGAACCCGCGCAACTGCGCCGCCGTGTCACCTCGCCCGGTGGCACGACCGAACAGGCGGTGAAGGTCCTGGAAGAAGGCGGCCTGCGGCGTCTGTTCAAAAACGCCATGCAAGCGGCCGGTGACCGGGCGCGTGCCATCGCCGACATGTTTGGAAAGAGCGCATGACCACGTTTTTCACCGAGGCCGCTGCTCTCATCATCGAGGTAGCTTTCGGTCTCTACATCCTGGCAGTACTGCTGCGTTTCCTGTTCCAGCTCGTGCGCGCGGATTTCTACAATCCGATATCCCAGTTCCTCGTGGCGCTCACCAATCCGCTGCTGAAACCCCTGCGCCGTGTCATCCCGGGGATGTACGGCATCGATGTTGCCTCGCTGGTGCTGCTGGTGGCGCTCAAGGGCCTGGAGGTATTTCTCATCTTCGCGCTCGGCGGCTATGCGCTCGAGCCGCTGCCGGTAATCATCGCTGCGATGGTGGATCTTTTGCGGCTGACAATCAATATCTTTTTCTATGCCATCCTGTTGCGCGTGATCCTGAGCTGGTTCATGCCTTATGGTATGCACCACAACCCTGCGGGCGACCTGCTGGTGAGTCTCACGGAGCCGCTGATGCGCCCGGCCCGCCGGCTGATTCCGCCGGTCGGCGGGCTGGATCTGTCCCCGATCGTGGTGCTTGTGGCACTGCAGCTTTTGCAGCTTGCCCTGGCGCATCTGCTGCGCTAGCGCCCGGTGCCCGAGGCGAAGGATTTCGAAGATGGCGGCCCGGTACCACCGGGTCTGTCGGCTACGTGAGCTGGTTCCGCCGGGACGGATCGGACCTCATTCTTCAGATACGGGTCCAATCACGCGCCAGCAACGATGCCCTGGCTGGGGTGATCGGCGATTGTCTCAAAGTCCGGCTCACTGCCCCGCCCGTCGAAGGCCGGGCGAATCAACATCTCATCGCCTACCTGGCCAAGCTTTTCGGCGTCCCTAAAAACAGCGTGATCCTGGAGCGGGGCGATACCTCCCAGCGCAAGCAGCTGCGCATCCGCTCCCCGAAAAAGCTGCCCGAAAACCTCGACTGGGGTATCTAGTCACCCCTTCTCCCTCCCCCTCCCCACCACCCTCCCCGGCCGGTTCTTCCCATGCGGGGGGCTGGATATAGTTTTTATTTAAGTTTATATTCTAACCACCTGTATTAAAGGGGTATTCAATATAATGATAAGCGCGCAAAAGCTAACAGAAAGGCCCCG
>Ga0209542_10013298_pt1 | contig 14226 bp, 14 predicted proteins | sample RifCSPhighO2_01_FD_184028 | JGI IMG/M metagenome (GOLD analysis project Ga0209542, IMG submission 184028) | Soil microbial communities from Rifle, Colorado - Rifle CSP2_plank highO2_0.1 (SPAdes) (version 2) | ecosystem: Environmental > Terrestrial > Deep subsurface > Rock core/Sediment ...
AAAAATACGGTTAAAAAGCTAACCGATTTAACCGTTAAAAGTTCAGCCCCTGAAAACACTGTTGTGCGTGCACCTCAAGGTGCACTTGGCTTTCAAGCCTTACCGCCCATACATAATAAAATAATGTCTAAAGAATAAGTTGAGTGTATGTCAATGTCCATGGGTCTCAAAATGCCATTTCCAGAAAATATTGTTCTTATGAATATTTTTAAGTTTCAGGAAGTAGAAAAAAGACGCACTATAAATTTTTCTGACTTAAAGGAAAAAATGCCGGAGCAAGTTGATGGAAATGCTCTTGAAGATGCACTTGATAATCTCAAAAATAATGAGCTAGTTGACTTTGTTCACACTGCTGGGCAAGGGGCTTATTTTGGGATACACCTTACAATGGATGGAAAAACAAGCGTAACAAATGGAGGCATAATGGTGAATAAACCAGTACAAAATTTGATTAATGTTGAAAAAGGAAATGTTGCGGTAAATAGTACGATTGGAAGCCAATCGGTTATAGAAAATTTGACGATAACCAGCTCATTTAACGAGATTTATGCCGAAATTAAAAAAATTCAAGATACAAATACTAAAAATGAAGTGGAAGGTATTGTAAAAGAAATAGAAACCGAATTAAAAAAAGAAAGCCCAGTAATTTCAATAGTCAAAAACGGTATTTCGAAATTGAAAGATTTTGGACAAGAAACTATTGCAATTACTATTGCAGAAATCGTAAAGAAAACTTTACTTGGCCAGTAGTTCAAGTAGGGATTGCTCTACTTCTCTTATCCTTGTCCGCAGTGTGTCTATTTCGTCTTGCAGGCGTATGTAGTTGTTTAGTGGTTTGGTTGAGCTGAATCCTTTTCTAGTCAAGTCTCTCATCATTTGCACCTCTTTTTTGGATTTTTGAATCGAATAATTTCATTATGTGGAGAAAGGTCTCGCCGTGGGCTTTCTCGAATTCTTTCAGGTTTGTGTACCCTTTAGTTTTTTCCATTCTGAATACTCTCCAAAAAAATAATTTAATAGTTCGATTTCTTCGTCCGTCAGGTCAAGACCTTTGTTGATTCTCAGTTCGAGTTTGGTTTGGACCTGAACCATAACACCAAAGGCGGCTTTCAGGATTTTTATTATTGGTGTCGCAAGCTTCTGGAGACAATTTTTACACAAGCAATAAAAACAACCGGCGCGGCAATGACTTGTAATGCAAAACACTTTCAAGTGTTTTGGGGAGACAAAAAACATGAACAAAAAAATCCTCTCAATAGCCTCAATACTATTCCTGCTCGCCCCGGCAGTAATGGCGGCAGGAGTTAGCGACATCACAGCACCCATAACTAAAATCTATGACCTCATAAAAGGCATTGTCTCAGTCCTCGGAATAATCGCAATTACAGTTGCTGGAGCGATGTACATGTTCTCTGGCTCGAATATTCAAAGCAGGGAGAATGCCAAATCAATGGTATCATACGCCATCATAGGTCTTGTGCTTGTTTGGGTTGCACCTCTGGTAGTGAACTACCTAACATCCCCAGCAGGAGTTTAAATAAAAAGGAATTTGGAGTGGTGGAGAATGGCCAAAGCAAAAAACCCCGTGCTAGAAATAGTTTTTGTGTTATTCACACTACTCCTATTTCACACCCCACAAGCCCTAGCAACGCCAACAAACCCCGCGCCAATAGTTAACATTGACTTGCACATGGATGAGGTCATAAATGCAATAAACAACGCTTACAACGGAGTAACGGGACAGCTTGGTGGAATTAACGATGCGGTTACGCAGCTTGCGCAAGAAATAGTTAAAGCGTTATTCGGGTTTTTAGGAGACCAACTAATCACAATCACAACACCTCTCATAAATCTTGAAGAGGACATGATTACGACAAATCCTGATGTAACCCCAATGAACGGAATCTGGACAATTGTAGTTACCATAATTTCCGCGCTCTACCTCATAGTGTTTCTCATTGCTGGCTTCATGTTCCTGATAGGCTCTATTGATTCGAGTGCAAGAGCCACGGCAAAAAAATGGCTGAAGAATGCGATTTTTATGATTGTTACGATCTCTGTTTCTTTTGAATTTTACAAGATTATCTTGGAGCTCATGACTGCAATAACACAGTACATGGTTCAAGACACTAGTGTAATCCAAGTAGGCGCACTAGATTCGATTAACATTTTGCTCTTGTTATTTCTTTCCCTAATAGCAATACTCTCATTTGCCACACTGTTTCTCCGCTACCTATTTTTGCTCTGCGGAGCAGCACTATTCCCCATAGCCCTATTCTTTTACTTTATCCCACCACTCAGGCCATGGGGCTCAATACTGCTAAACTTGATTGGGGCGGCCCTGCTAATGCAAGTGATTGATGTGATAATTTTCATTGCCAGCACTCTCGTTTGGCAACAGTTCCCCGGCCACGACATAATGACTGGCCTTGCTCCAACAATGGCATTCCTGATGATTGGTACAATAAACACAATCGTAATAGTGTTTGCTCTTGCAAAAGCGGCAATAACAGCACTCAACACCTCGCCAACTTTAAGTGCAGTTGTGAATGTTGTTGCAGCTCCAATAAAAGATGCCACAAAACTAGTACTGGTGGCGGCATAAATGTCTTACGAAATTCCCCAGAACCTCAAGTATTCGGAAAAAATTGTCTTCAACCTGACTTTCCCGCAAATGATAGCCCTCGGAATACCAGGCATTTTGAGTGCCATTATATTCACCAAAACGGCGCTCCCATTGGAAGCCAAGGGAGGGATAAGCATTGCCCTGCTCCTTGTGGGCGCGGGTTTTGCATTCTTCAGTTTTTACGTGCACGCAAAAAACGCCCAATCCTTCCTATCCAACACCCGACAAGCAGGCTACCTCGACAAAAAACTCGATTCTTTCGTCGAAGCCAAGAGGATTGACCATGACACGATTTTTTTGCAGGGCAACGAAGCCGTTGCCATTATCGAAGCCCAGCCAATAAACTTTAGCATTCTCTCGCAAGAGCACCAACGCGCAATAATAATGGCTTACAGAGACTTCCTGAACTCGCTTGACTTTCCAATACAAATCGTGATGAGAACAGTAGACCTCACGCTCGACGACTACCTCACGGCTCTTAGGAAAAGAGTATTGGAGTCAAAGAAAGAACTTATCCTCGCGCAATTCGAGAACTTCGCCCAACACATGAAAAATCATGTGCAAGAAAAAGCCGTGAAGAACAGAAAATTTTACCTCATAATCCCGACAACAATTAGCAGGGAAGGAGAAGAACACGCATTGAATGAGCTTGCCAACAGAGTTGAGCATTGCCAGCAAAAACTCAAGACATGCAACATCCTCACAACACGCCTTGACACCGGCCAGCTCGTGCCACTGCTCGCATCATTTTTCGATGGTTTTGTAGAAGAAGGAAACAACTACTTCTCGCCGCTAACCGTAATCAAAACAGAACAAAAGGAGGAAAACGCATGGGAGAACTACCAAAAATCAGACAAGGAAAAAAGGAATACTACCACGACGCTCGACTAAGGCAACTGCGGAACACAAAGAACCCGCACGACACATAGACTACTAGGAGCTTACGATGAAGAGGTTCTTTTTTCCCACGCTTTACGCGATAATGCGCAACGGTTTTTGCAGCAAGTGGCGCACACAAAACGAAATGGACGTGAGCCTTGCAAATTACAGGCAACGCCTACCCAACGAAGCCATACTCGAAACCGACTTCCCACAAAAAAGGACGAATTACGAGGCAATGAGCTACGCGACAAAAATTCTCTACGCCAAAGGCTATTCATACCAACTTTGGGACACTGGAGGCAAAGGCTACCACTTGCACGTTATGTTCAATGATTGGCTCACCAAACCGATGATTCGCGCATGGGTTTACTCTACCTTTCCAAGGCCGCTTGCAAATTCTTTTGATGACTCGAATTGGAGCCAAAAAAGATTAATCGGCATCGAGAACACACCCCACAGAAAAACCGGCAAACCCAAGACAATTGTAACGGAAAACAAGCCATTCGACTACAACGACTACCCGACCCGGCTAATGGAAAGAGTCAAGGCAAGAGAAGCCCTAAAGCAAAAAGCCATTCCTGAGGCAAAAGAATTTTGCGGAAAGTGCGCTGTCTGCGAATACGCGACAGAACATGCTTTTCCAAGCGGCACAGGCAGAAACATTCACCTCATACCAAACATGGTTGCCGCTCTGCCAAGAGAGAAATGGGAAAGAGCCGCACAAGCACAGGGCAAAAGTATCTCGGAATTCGAGGGTTGGGCAAACAGAAAGCCAAAATTTAATTGCGTGCAATTGCAACGCTTCACACAAAAACAAGGGCTTCGGGAAACTCTGTGCATGCCCTGCCCAATCAGAATAACAGACCCTGAAAGAAAAGAATTGGCAATGGTGAAAACAGCATGACACTTTTGACAAGCCTTCTCAAGCCATCGTTCGTGAAGAACGAATTTGACTCGATACAAGTGAACGAAAAGCACAACAGGGTGATAATGGCAGTCGGCTACCCGCGAGCAATAAGGGAGGGCTGGCTTGACACCCTCATTACTTCGAGCGGCAACTATGATTTGTCCATGCACATCGAACCAACCTCAATGGAGCACACACTTACAATGCTCAACAACGAGCTGGTGAAACAGGAATCCGACATCAAGGCATTTGAAATGAAAGGAATAGTCAACCCTTCGCTAAAAATACAATATGGGGACACTTACAAGACCCTTGAGAACCTCCAGAAAGGAGAAGAGAAGCTATTCAATTTTTCCCTTTACGTGAACGCCAAGGCCCCAGACAAGAAAAGTTTGGATTTGCTCACCCGAAAAATCTATTCTGAAATGAATTCTATCCTGATAATCCCGAAAATGCCTTACCTGCGAATGCACGATGCCCTCAAATCCGTTTTGCCAATCAGGAAAGACAAGCTCCGGGTAACAAGGAACGTGCCAAGCAACGCCCTCGCGGCCTGCTTCCCATTCACCTCAAGCTTTTCCCAGATTGATGAACAGGGAATAATGTTTGGCGTGAACAAAAACAACCAAATACCCCTGATAATCAACCCCTACAATTTTGCTAATTACAACGGCCTCATCCTCGGCACTTCGGGTGGCGGGAAGAGCTTTGCAACAAAACTGCTTGTCACAAGAAACCTGCTCAACGGGGCACGGGTAATGGTGATTGACCCGCAAGGAGAATATACTGACCTTGTAAAAAACTATGACGGACAGGTTGTTGAGATTAGCAGAGAATCGGACACCATAATCAATCCGCTTGACCTTCTTGGACAGGACTACGGCGAAAAAATGCTCTCACTCATGGACCTCTTCAAAATAATGTTCGGAGAACTCACGGAAGCGCAAAAAGGCGTTCTTGACAAGGCGCTCGAAAAAGTGTATAGGGACAGGGGCATATTCGCCAACGACAAAAAGACCTGGGAAAGAGCGCCCCCAATACTATCCGACCTCTACCGCGCCCTCGAAGAAGAAAAAAAAGAAGCCTCTAGAATAGAGGAACCCACCTATGAAGCCCTCATGAACAGGCTGAGGGTTTACGCAAAGGGAACTTTCTCCTTTCTCAACAGGGAAACCCACCTCGACCTCGACAAAGACTTCATTTCATTCAACATTTTGGAGATGCCCCCACAGGTAAAACCAATAATGATGTACCTGATACTCGATTTTATCCACAAGAGAATGCAAAACAACCTCGAAAAAAAACTCCTCGTAATTGACGAAGCGTGGAGCCTGCTAAGGCACGGCGAGCACGCCAACCACGTCTTTGAAATGATTAAGACAGCAAGAAAATTCAACCTCGGAATCCTGATTATCACGCAGGAAGTGAACGACCTTGTGACCTCAAAAGCCGGAAACACGATATTGGCAAACACTGCATGGAAACTATTGCTCCGACAGGAACCATCAGTAATCAAAGACCTCTCCGAAAAATTTAATTTGAACCAAGAAGAGCAAAAAACACTCCTCACCGCAACAGAAGGAGAAGGCCTACTGTTTGCCATGAACGACAGGCTGCCAATAAAAGTCATTGCCTCGGAAACGGAACATGAACTTATTACGACCAATCCGCAGGAACTGCTGGAAAAACAAAAGACAAGGGACGCAATGCTCGAAGAAAAAACTCAAGAAAACCTTGAGATATACAAGCTCTCCAAACCATTCTACGAAAAAAATGTCCTCACAGAACTGCAAACAGAGTTCCTCAAATCACAAGGCTATCTTGAATACCGCGACCCCGAGTTCGGCGAAGGCAGAGGCAAAAACTTCCTCGTCTGCAAACCACCCCCAAACGAATCCCTACCACACCACTTCATGGTACAACTCCTAAAACAAGAAATCAAAAAGCACACCGACAAAGTAATCACCCTCAGCACAGGCGGCCCCGACCTCCAATTCTGGTGGAAAGAAAAAAAATACGCCATCGAAGTCGAAACCGGGACAGTGCTCGAAGACCACAAAGAAAGGCTACTCGAAAAAGCAGCACTCCTCGCAGGCCAATGCCAAGAATGGTTCTTCGTCGTAACAAACAAAGCCCTCAAACCACACTATCAAAATTATGGGCCAACATATACAAGAACAGAAGTAAAAGAAAAACTCAGTCCAATTTTTACAAACCAATAGTTGATTTATTAAAAGAAGATTGTAGATATAGAAAAATATGGACGCTCTAAATATTGAATGCAAAATTACAGCTTTTGCCAGTTTTTACATCCCCAGAAATATGGACATTGAAATTGACGAACCTGACCCAAATAATTCTAGCAAGAGACGAATTATTAACTTAAAACTCCAAAAAATTGATTTCAAAACAGGTTCCGACTTAAATAACCTGCATGCTCAATTCAAAAATGAATTGGAATTGGATGACTCAATGTTACAAAAATTTTCACAAATACTGGAAGAAAAAAATAAAGCAGGGCATTATCAAATAATTAAAATAGAAATAAGCCCACTCAACATTTTTGAAACCATCTTACAAGGAAAAATAAACAAAACCCCCGGCTATGCTTACATGTGCGTTTTGGGCTTCATACTTGGAGATAGAATAGAACCCCTGCTGATAATATATTATCCAAAAAATAAAAAACCAATAGAGCACGTTAAAGAGACAAGTTGGGGATTAGATGAACAAAAATTAGAAAAAAGCGTAAACCGATGGAAACAAAGAAATTTTTACGAATTCTTTTCACAAAATTTTACAAAGGTTCTAGACAATTTTAATACCCAAAAAAATATACGAGACGCCATTGAATTTTATTGTCTAGCGATGCCAAAATCACATCACCCTTTATGTTTTGTGGAATATGTTGCGGCATTTGATAGATTAAAAAATTTGAACAATACGGATTGTTCTGAAAATAAAAAGAAGGCAATAAATGATTTTGAAAAAAACCATAATAGAGAATTGTATAAATATCGCCAAATTCGCAATAAATTTCTTCATGGGGGTGAGTTTATACAAATGATAGAAATGAAGAATAATGACAAAAAGGAAAAAATTTCAGTTGATTATGACAAAGATTTAGAGGACTGCAAAACTTTGCTAGAAGATTATATACTAACAATATGCAACGCAGAGTAATTACCGATAAACAGCCCATGCCTTGATTTTTGTTTGTTCGTGTGCGGTTAGTTGTTCTTCTATTACTTGTTTGAGTTCGCGGAGCTTGTGTTCGTCGAGGCTTGCTTGGCGGGTTTTTCGGTTGATGAGGAGGCTTTGGCCGCCGTTGATGCGGATTAGGTATTCTTCCCCTGAGAGGCTTGTGGAGTTGTCAATGATTTTTTTGAAGTTGCCGAGCTTTGAATCAATTTTTTTCTTGAATTGGCCGCAGAGGGAGCCGAGTTTTTGGGCGGGTTTTTCCGCGTAAAACATGGTTGGTGCCCCTGGCAGTTGGGTTACGAGACCGAATGAAACGAGGTCGTTGAGAATCCTATAGACTACTGGCCTGTAGAGTCTTGTTTCTTCAATTATTTGTCTGGCGGATTTGGCTTCTATGCATAGCAAGCATCTGTAGACTGTGGCATGATTGCTGCCAAAGCGCGGGACTAATCCGTCGAATACTCTTTGAAGTTCGAGAATGTCAGAGTCCATGTGTACTACAACCCTTTCAATAACTAACTCCTGTTACTAGATTAATATTTTCGAGGTTGAACTCAAATCAACCATTTAGTTGAACTCGCTTGCCATAGAAGTAGATAAACACTAAGGGCTATTTCACCTTAAAAACATAATCTAAGCCTATTTTTAGCTTAAAACGTAAAATTAAAAACCTTTTACTTTACAAATTAAGCTAAATAGCCTCTTTTTGAGGCTCAAACTTTACATATTAAGCTAGAGGCGAAGAAAATGGTTGATGATTTAGACAAAAAAATACTAAGCCTACTAAACGAAAGGCCCTTCACCACCCAAAACGAAATCGCAACCGAACTAAAAATCACAAGACCCACAGTATACAGCAGACTCCAAAAGCTCAGGGAAGAAAAAATATTCCACGGCTACGCCCCAATAATCAACCTAGAAAAAATAGGATTTACCCTCACAGTCCTCGTCAACACCAAAATCAAAAACGGCAAACTCGTAGAAGCCGCACAAAAATACGCCCAAGACCCCAACGTATGCAGCACCTACACAATCACCGGCGAATACGACATGCTAGTAATAGCAAAATTCCACGACACCAAAGAACTAGAACAATGGAACCAAAAAATGACCCAAGACACCGAATACATCGAACGCGTAAACACAAGCCTCGTATTCACCACACAAAAAGAAAGAACAAACCCGAATAAGATAGAATAAAAGCACTTGCAAGGGAAAAAAACATAAGGTGAAATTTCACATGGTGCAAATGCAACTAATAGACCAAAGAAGCGGCCTCATAGAATGCCCCGAATGCAAACACAGGCAATTCACAAACACAAAGCGCAAAGGCAAAAACAGCCAAACCAAAGACCCATTAGAATGCCCCAACTGCCAACAAAACAGACACCTGAGTTGAAGGAAACAATACCAAACAAATGAAGGGAAAATAATGAGGTTTTAAAGATGACTGACATATTCACGCCAGAGAGTAAAACAATACAAAATATTTTTGAGGGAAGTAATTATTACGAAATACCCTCATATCAACGACCTTATAGTTGGGAGAGCGAGCAAGTTGATGCTCTTTGGGATGACATTTACTCTGCATTTGAAAATAATGAAGATGAGTATTTCTTAGGGTCTATAATTCTAACAAGAAAAAATAATAATAAGTATCTTGATGTAGTAGACGGTCAACAGAGACTTACAACTCTCATGATTTTATTTTGTACATTAAGGGACATTCATTTCTCAAAACTTTCTGATCAAACAAAGAAAAATCTAATTGAAGGCAGAATTAAAAATCTCGAGAATGGAAATGAAAGACTGAAATTAAGAACACAAGCGCAAAATCAAAATCAGTTTGAACAAGAAGTCATTAGAGGCATTAATTTTGATTTGAAATTAACCCAAGCACAATTAAAAGAAAATAAATTTATCAACACAGCTTTTAGGTTTAAAGAAAAAATTGACCCATTAAACGGCTCTGATAAAATTGAGAAATTCACAGAATATCTTTTAGAAAAAGTTAGAGTAGTCTCAATAACTTGCTCTAACAGAAGCTTTGCAATTAAGTTATTTCAGGTTTTAAATAACCGGGGGCTAGATCTCACCGCTGCGGACTTGATAAAAAGTTATTTAATGATGAGTATAAAGGATGAAGATAATCTAAAAACTTTTGAACAAGACTGGATTTATATTGAAACTAAAGCAAAGGAATTAGAAGAAGAGTTAACTAACCTATTTACTTATTATGAATACTATTTATTAGCAAATAACCCAAAAAAAGCACTATATGATGAATTGGAAACTCAATTTAAGAATAAAGATTCGCTAAAAGTAATTCACGAATTTAAGAATGCAATCAATTTATTTGCGAGTATGGATTCTAAGTCACCTAAAACCATTTATTCACTTTACTACTTGAAACATGATACTTATTGGAAATCAATAATTTTAACCTCCTTAATTAAAGGTTGGAATAACGAGCAAATTACAGCCCTTGCTAAAAATCTTAGAAAGCTTTATTTTATTTATTGGGTAGCCGGGTACACTTCTTCAAAAATAAAACAAATATCCTTCAATATAATTGATTGGATAAAGGAAGAAAAAGATATAAATTTCATAAAAAAGAAAATAACTGAAAAAATACTTTCGGATAGAGTCGTAAGCCGGTTTAGAGAAAGCCTTGATGGAGATGTGTACAAAGAGGCTTGGTGTAAACCATTATTAATTACGCTTGAATATGAACAACTTGAAGCACCAAAAATGAATTTTATTGAGATTGATAATGACATACATGTCGAACATATTTTTCCCCAAGCATACTCATCGGATTCTTATTGGTCTAGGGTAATGACTTCAGACCTGGCGGATAAATTAGTAAATTCACTTGGCAATGTAACATTATTATCTGGTAAGAAAAATATTAAAGCAAGCAATCATCCGTTTCATGAAAAATTGAAAGTATATGAAGGGACTGGAAAAGATGGGATTACGCCTTTTATCTTGACCCAAAAAATAACAACCAATAAAATTTGGAATCATCAAACAATAAAAGCAAGAAAAGATTATCTCTTATCAGAAATAGAAAAGATTTTTGAAATAGATTTTGAAAAAGACATTGAAGAAGAAAGAGTTGCAATTGATGTTGACAATGAGACTAAATCAGAAAGATCCAAAAAAATAAATCCGCCAACAGATGAAAAAGAAAAACTTAGGTTTGAATTCTGGGAAGGCCTATTAAAAAAATCTAAGTTGTTAACAGATTTACATTCAAATATATCACCAAGTAAATATCATTGGATTGGCGCAGGAGCAGGTAAATCTGGGTTATCCTATAACTATGTAATCCTTTACTCCTATATGGGTTGTGAACTCTATATTGACAGAGGCAAGAAATTTGTTGAACCAAATATAAACAAAATTCGATTTGATAACCTGTTAAAACATAAAGATGAAATTGAAAAAATATTTGGAGATAAGCTCTCTTGGGAAAGATTGGATAATAAACGCGCATGTCGAATTGCATTCATTTTCGACTATGGATTAAATGATAAAAATAAATGGCCTGAGATACAAGACAAGATGATCGATGTAATGATAAGATTAGAAAAAGCAACTAAGGATTATATTCAGGAGCTTAATTAAAAATACATTTAAAAAAATTGTAAAAAGTGATTAAATGATTTACTCCTACTCCCGTTTGGCTTGTTTCGAGCAGTGTCCTAAGAAGTTTGAGTACAAATACGTACAGAAAATTTCTATTCCTGAAAAAGTTTCAATTGAAGCGTATATGGGAAAGGTTGTCCATTCTGTACTTGAGAAGCTTTTCCGTGATTTGCAGCACACGAAGAAAAATTCTTTGCATGAGCTCCTCGCATATTATGAAAAAGTTTGGAATGAAGGCTGGAACGACGAAATTGCAATTAACAAGGAAGGATTGACGAAAGAGCATTATTTCGAACTCGGCAAGAAGTGCGTTGCCAACTTTTATGAGAAAAACCACCCATTTGAGAAAGGAAAAGTATTAGGAATCGAACAAAAAATAACACTAGACCTCAATGGAGATGGCAAACACAAGCTCACAGGATACATAGATTTGTTTATGGAAGCTGGGAAAAACCACTTCCAGATTCACGATTACAAAACTTATGGTAAGCTACCGGAAAAATCCAAAATGGAAAAGGATGAACAACTTGCAATTTACCAAATGTGGGTCGAAAAAGAATTCCCAGAGGCTAAGAAAGTTGACTTGATTTGGCATTATGTGGTATTTCAGCGAGAAGGAATATCACACAGAAACAAGAAGGAACTTGAGAAAATCAAAAAACGCCTTATAGGCCTAATAAATAAGATAGAATCAACGGAGCACTACCAAACCAACTCTGGCCCCCTCTGCAGTTACTGCTCATACAAGCCAATCTGCCCAGCCTGGGCACATGGGCAAGAACTCAAGAAACTTGAACCAAAACAATATAGCCAAGAGGAAGGCGTGAAACTCGCAGACGCATACGCAAAGGTTTACCAAGAAAAAAAGGCATTAATGGAAAAAATCGAGAACGAAATGGACTCACTCAAGGCACAAATCTTTGACTACGCAAAACAACACGGTTACGAAGTGGTGCAAGGAACCACACACACGCTCAAACTCAAATCCACCGAACGCCTCAAATTCCCAAGCAAAGGAAGCAAAGAAAGAACCCAACTCGACGACCTCATAAAAAAACACAACTTCTGGATGGAAGTATCAGAACTAGACACACACAAAATGGGGCACTACCTCCAAGAAGGCATATTTGACAAAAACGCAGAAAAAGAACTCAAAAAATACATAGATAAAACCGAGACAAAAATGATATTTGTAAGCAAACTGAAATAGGTTAGGGATTTTATAATGACAAAAAACGACGAACTAAATCAAGTGGTTGCAAGAGCGGCGAAGAATGCAAATTTCATTTGGAGCATTGCGGAATTATTAAGGGGAGATTACAAACAAGCGGATTATGGAAAAGTGGTTTTGCCCCTTACTGTTTTGAGAAGACTGGACTGCGTCCTTGAGCCAACAAAACAAAAAGTCCTTGACTATCTGCCAAAAATCAAGGGTAAAAACATACAAAACATAGACCCAGTACTAAATAAGATTGCGGGACTTACTTTTCACAACAAGAGCAAATTTGACTTTGAAAAAATGAAAGCAGACCACGACAACATTGCCCCAAACCTCAAAAACTTCATAAACGGCTTTTCAAACAACGCAAGAGAAATAATCGACTACTTTGGATTCGAAGAACACATAAACAGGCTAGACGAATCAGACTTACTCTACCAAATAATCCAAAGGTTTGCCGAAGTGGATTTGCACCCAAAAACAGTTTCAAGCATCGAAATGGGCTACATTTTTGAAGAACTCATAAGAAAATTTTCAGAAATATCAAACGAAACCGCCGGAGAACACTTCACGCCACGCGAAGTCATTCGCTTAATGGTTAACCTGCTTTTCATCGAGGACAGAGATATACTAACTAAAGAAGGGATTGTAAAAACCCTTTACGACCCTGCCTGCGGAACAGGCGGCATGCTCTCAATAGCAGAAGAATATCTGCGAGAACTCAATCCAGATTCGGAACTCGTAGTATTCGGACAAGAACTAAACCCGGAAGCATACGCCATCTGCAAATCAGACATGATGATTAAAGGCCAAAAACCTGACAACATAAAATTTGGAAATTCTTTCACTCAAGATGGATTGGAAAACCAAAAGTTTGATTATATGCTCTCGAATCCGCCCTTTGGTGTTGATTGGAAAAAAATTGAAAGCAAAATAAAAGCCGAACACGAGGAAAAAGGATTTGAAGGCAGATTCGGCGCAGGGCTACCAAGAATCAGTGACGGCGCCTTGATGTTTCTGCAACACATGATTTCAAAAATGAAGCTAACTAATGGTGGCTCACGCTTAGGTATAGTTTTCAACGGTTCGCCTTTGTTCACTGGAGGCGCAGGTAGTGGCGAGAGCGAAATACGCAAATGGATAATAGAAAACGACATGCTAGAAGCTATAATAGCCCTACCTAACCAACTATTCTACAACACAGGTATATTTACTTACATTTGGATTGTCACGAACAGAAAACCGAAAGAAAGAAAAGGTAAAATCCAACTTTTAAATGGAATAAGTTTTTACACACAAATGAAAAAAAGCCTCGGAGAAAAGCGTCATGAAATCAGCGCAGAACAAATTGGCGAAATTACAAAAATTTATGGTAATTTTAAAGAAGGTAAATTTTCAAAGATATTCGATAATGAAGACTTTGGTTATTGGCAAATCACTGTTGAAAGGCCGGCACGAGATGAAAAAGGCAATGCCCTAAAGGACAACAAAGGCAAGCCAAAGGCAGATTCAAACCTACGTGACACAGAAAATGTGTCCCTCAAAGATGACATAAAAAAATATTTTCAAAAAGAAGTCATTCCACATGTCCCGGATGCGTGGATTGATGAAGAGAAGACAAAAAAAGGATACGAAATCAGCTTCACAAAATACTTTTATGAATACAAGCCACTCCGAAGCCTTGAAGAAATACGCAAGGACATCCTCGCCCTAGAAAAAGAAACCGAAGAAAAACTA
>Ga0209542_10013299_pt1 | contig 14224 bp, 11 predicted proteins | sample RifCSPhighO2_01_FD_184028 | JGI IMG/M metagenome (GOLD analysis project Ga0209542, IMG submission 184028) | Soil microbial communities from Rifle, Colorado - Rifle CSP2_plank highO2_0.1 (SPAdes) (version 2) | ecosystem: Environmental > Terrestrial > Deep subsurface > Rock core/Sediment ...
TTTCCTACTTTCTTTTTTCTTATGAAGACCATTGTAATGCCTATGATAGGCATTACCACTATATAAATGTTTGGGTTTTACATTCGATAAAATTTGTAGTGGCAAAAATTCAGTTAAAACTCAGGTAATTACCTTGATAATGGGGTTTAGAAAAGAAGAAATTACTCCTTGGTTATTTATTGCATCGTATGTTGCAAATAGTTTAATTGCAATAATTTTAATAGTTTACTCTAATTCTATCGAAACATACAGCTCTTCAATTTCTGCAATTATTGTTTCTATAATATGGATCGGATATTTTGCAGTTTCTAAAAGAGTGTGGAATACCTTCACGAAATAATTATCTCAATCCCCTAAAAAACCAACTTCATCTGCTTCTCTTTCTCCGAAGTTTTACCTCTTAAAACGAGGACTAGAAAACCAACTTCATCTGCTTCTCTTTCTCCCGTCCAAAAATACTCCAAATGTCTCCCTGAACAATCTCCAAATTCTCTAAAAGATAAGGCGAAACCTTGTAAGTCCTAGCCAAATTCAAAGCCGCCTCCATATACTTGATTATACTTCCTTCAGATATTGTAAATATCAACTTCCCTCCGCATTTAGTGCACTTCCCCGCTAAAGGCGGACGTCTAAACTTCTCATTGCAACCAACACACCTAAAAACCTGTTGAGAAAACTTTCTCAAATTGCCTCTAATATCTCTAATAAAATGTCTTTCAATAATCAGGCGAGCAACATCACTCGTATCAACAGCTCTTATTTTAGAACACAAATCCATTTGTTCAGCAACTTTGTCATGCATTGTCGGAAGTGTCTTGTATGCAGAATTCAAAACAGCGCGATTAATATTATCGCAGTCATGAGTAAAACCTAAATTTGTAAATGGATCTTTTCCACTTTTCAAACGATGTGCAATTCTTTCTATTTGAACTTCAGAAGAATGTTTTCTCTGTTCAGCCAATTCATAAAGCTCAATAGGATATTTACCACAAACCATATCTAAAATTTGATCGTCAACTTCTCCCGCATTAATCTTCACGTTCAAAACCAAAGGCGCGTCCTGAGTTCCTCCCCTATGAGAAGGTAAAAACTTACGGGAAAAATTAAGCAACATATCCATCAAAAGAATAACCGCCGATTCATCGCCATCGGCGTCGCGACGCATAGCCGCATGCATATAAGGAGACGCAAAAAATGCCTGAGTCTTAGAAAAACCAATCAAACGACCAACAGTGGCAGTGCAAATATGTGGGGCAATACAAGCAAATAAACACCCTATCAAAGAACTCTTATCAATAGAATTAAAATATCTGTCAATCTTATAAAGTTTTTCTAATTCATCATCAACAAACTTAGTTATATTAAAGAAAACATCATCTGCTTTCTCATCAAGTGTTTCAGGACAAGAAGGCAAAACAATATCATGTGGAAATAACTCAAGTATCTGATTATCATTTGTCAAAGGCAGTCCGTTAAAATCTTTTTCATATCCTAATTCAATCAATCTCTGAACACTAGTCCCTATTTCTTTCGGCTTAAAATACATTAAAGGCATTTCAGTCATATCATATCTAATAGTTCCATCTTTATTCACATGCAAATTATACTTCGCTCTCAAAAGCCCCTTGGCAAGATGTTCACAACTATGGTCTTGACTCATCGTTCCACGAACACCCTTAATAACGACGGGCAAATCATCTATGCGAGCGCCAATCATCTTTTTAGCTAAATCAAATTGCATCTTCATATCTACACGACGAGTAGAAAACCCTTGAATATTCTCTGGATGTTCTGAACAAAGCCCATCAGAATATTTTTCACAAGCCCTGCAATAATTTCTCTTCTTGCACAAAGTCAAACAAACAGGACATCTGGGATAAGGACTATCATCCCCGCATAATCCACAAAAGAAATTTGGAAAATCACTTTGTACAGAACCATACTCCACGGCCGCCTGAACACTTCTCAATCGACCGCCTTCCTCACTTACAGGAAAAAGAACATGAGGACTCCCGGTCAATTTACGAAGCTTAGCTTTTTCTGGTCTCCCCATTCTAGCGCCAATAAAATCCCCAGCCTTATCTTTAACCACAACAGCGCAAAGTGAATTCACAACAGTCAAAACATCTCCATCCGCAGGAACCTTCTTAACTAAAACATCGAAAGAATTATCCAGAGACTCAAAAGAATTAATCCCTAAATTATATAAAAGTGCTTTGCTATCTAAAAAATTCAAAATAACACTTTCTAAATGAACTATGTGAGGACATCCAATAATCTCCAGTGCTCTTTTACCTACAGCAAATCTCTCTCTATCAGACTTAGAATAAGGCAATATAAATCTTTTATGTCGAAGTGTTTGAGAACCATTCACTTCAGTGCCTGGAACACTTCGAGCATCCAAAAAACCATCAAGGTTTTTTTGATCTTCTGAAATTTTTCCATGTGCAATCCAATCAACAAGCCCTAAAAACTGAATGTAATTTATTTGAGTCCAATAATAAATATAACCTGGATAAAGAGGAATTAAATATTTTTCAGATAGTCTCAAAGCATCTTCAAAAGAAACATTGCAACTGTCCAAAACAGAACCTCCTGCTTTCTCCAACTGAAGATTCCACCACTCCTCAACATACCCTGGTTTCAACAAAGCATAATTCCTATTAATAACATCATCTAAGGAAAATAAAATATCTCCTAAATAAATTATTTCTTCAACAAAATTCTTAATCTTGTGAGCATCTTCCATAGTAATTGGCTTCACAACCGAACCATCTTTCAATTTTACAATGGGCCCTTCTATATTTTCAACCATTGAAACAGCGCACCCCTTTGTGGGCTTCTCTATTTTAAGCTGTGTTCCAACAGCAAGAAAGTTTCTAGAAATTGCCATGGTTGCAGGACTCACAGAAGTAGCAGAAAATCCGGCATTTCTAGATCGCCCATATCGAAAACGAAAACCCCCAGAACGCGAAGGATGTGAATATATTGGTCTCCCGGCAACAATATCTTTCATATAAGTTGGAATTCCATCTCCTGCCCCTGTGCCTTTAACTTTCTTCTTCTGAATCACATCCACATACTCTTGTAAAAAATCAAATCCTGTAGACTTAAACCCGTTAGCCTTTGCCGCCTTCAACAAGCGAAAACCCTTGGCCGCCTTCTGAGCAAGACACTCTGAAAAAACAAGACACATTCCACCCCTAATTTGGTTAGTCTCAACCCTAGGCAAATCCTTATGATTGTAAACCTCTCTCTGCTCGGTCGGCTCCCCTGAAATCTGAATAGGCAAATTCTTAGCTAAAAAAGTAATTTCTTCCTCACTAGGTAAATATTGTAAATTAGTAACTCTCTCATGATAATCATAATTCTCTGTAACATAACGCTTAACTTCTTCTTCAGTAGGATCATATTTAGCATAATTAAAAATTTCTCTCAAATAATCAATAACCATCAAAGCAACACAACCTGCAGTAGTTCCAGCGCTGCGTATTGGTCCAGAAAAATAAGCAACCAAATAATCTTTTCCATCCATAGTCTTTCCAACTTTTAAATCAGTATAACCTTCGATAGGAGAAGAAACTACTCCTAAAGTAAAATAAGAAAACGCAACTCTAATGCCTGCATCAATTGCCTGAATCAAATCTTTAAATTTACAATATTTCTCTCGAGCTATGTCTTCCGCAATTCCCAAACAAACAGACATAGTAAGTTGCCCATATTGCTTCTCCAATTCAAGAATTCTATTAATTATATTAACATCTTGTAATTGAGGATAAACAACAGATATCAAACCAACAGCTTTTTCAGCAAGAGATATCGCAATAAGCGTTTCAACTTTAGAAACAGGATCTAACCCCTTGGCTCTGGCAACTTCAGCAACAGCATATGCTTTTTTCACTTCATCATTAATATGCTGAAAGTATTGCTCGGAGTTCATCTAGGAAAAACCTCCACATAATCCTTAGAAATGGACTCTGCCCTTTGTTTTCCCAAAGATTTTTCATAAACTTTAGATAAACTACTCAATAAACTAGGCAAGCCTTTATTCAAAACAAACGGATCAACATACCTAAATTTCTTCTGCAATATAACTGCCCCACTCCCATTAGACAACCTTATGGTAAATCCATCTTTAAGTAAATTCAATCCTTCAATAATTTTATTATCTTTACTCTTTTGCAAAATATCTATTACTTCATTATCAGTTTTCAAAAAATCGGAAAGAGAGATAATATCATTATCCAATGCGCGTTTAAGTGTCTTTGCAAGAATGTGATATCTCGCTTTAGCTTCGTTCCCTGCCCAATGTTCTTTTTGACATATTGCATAATTTAATGAAAAAACTTCTGCAGAATCTATAGAATTAAACATAATAGTTCCTTTATGAGCTATAATTCCATTCAAAATAACTTTAAACTTCTCAGAAGATTCAAATTCTATAATCTCTCTCAATGAGTAATCAACTCTATCAGCGCATATATTAGGGGCATCATTTTCAAGCAAAGAAAATTTATCAAGATCAGAAATAAGTTTATAATCAAACCCATGAATCTTTAAAATATCAGGAATTTCAGATTCTTCTATGAATTTAATAAACAAATCATCTTGATGAGATTCCTTCGTAGAATCGCCTATTACCCAATCAATAACGTGAGAAAAAGCAGTATGAGAAACATCATGTAAAAGACCAGCTATTTGTTCTTCCAAACTAGCACCAAGTTTTCTTAGTAACAACATAACCCCAACAGAATGCTCAAATCTAGAAAATCCTTTTTTATGATAATACTTATCCGGCATTCCCATTTGAGAAATGTTTTTTAATCTCTGCATCGATTTACAATTAATCAAATTAATCAAAACTTTTTCAGTTATCTCAAATTCTCCATAAACCCTATCTTTAATTTTCATCCAGTACTAGCCACCTCAATCTTAATATTATCAACAACTTTCTCTTCATCAGCCACAGAACTAAAATCAAGAACCTTAAGCTCATGCGTTTTTATGTTAAAAACAGGCACCTTACAGGGGTCTGGAATATTTCCTATTTTTTCTTCGAACTCTGTCTGAGCCTGCCAACAATTTCCTGTCAAAATTAAAGTTCCATTATATCTCTCAATATCCAATCTATGAACTTCTCCAGTGCACATTATATCTGGAACTTCAGAAATAACCAACGGGTCTCGGTCAATATTAGGCACATAAACAATTGAAGCAGAAGCTCCGTGACTCGGAGCAAAATGTCTCCTCTTCAACATATGCTTAACCGCTTTAGCTGGAGTTTTATGAGCTTTAATCAAACGCAATTCCTCAATATTATTAATAAATGTGTGAATGCTTGCCCCATGATACATCTGAACCTTAAACTCCTTCCCTTTCTCTATTAATTTAACAAGACAAGGATTTGGAACTAAAACTAAATTTGGAACCTCATACATCGCCCCAGCGTAAGTCTTATCCAATATAGGCTGAGGCTCAGGAACTCTAGCTGCATCGTGCTGTCCAGGACACAAAAACATAGTGATTCTAGAAGGAACTTTCTTGAGATAACTAGCTAGAGAATCGTACTGCCCTTTCAACGTTTTAATCTCGAGCAATCTCTCCTGCCCTGGAAAGACACCAACGCCATCAACAGTATCTCCAACAATAAAGAGGTATTTTATTTTATTAGCCAACTCGTCATCACTATTAAGCCAATCTATAAATCTCTCAAATTCAGTCTTCAAAAACTTAAAACTCCCTACATGAATATCAGATATAAACGCCAATCCACAATCCTCCTCGAATTTAGTCTTTTGTAAAACAAATGAATCGGGAAAAAATATTTCATATCCCATTATTAATTCTATGCTTCCAGAACAACGAACAGCAACAGTTTCATCAAGTTGCAACTCTTCAGCCATCTTAAAACAACTGCTCCCTAACTTAAACACAACATTAGTCTTGCCAGTCATATCTTCAAAAACAACAATTAGGTTTTTCTTTTTAGTATATCTTTTCTCACTAACCATCCCTATAATTGTAAACTTCTGCCTAGTATTAGAAATTTTATTTATAGAAATCAAATTATCTAAATCTGTGCGTCTTAAAATAATATTCTGAATCTCTTTATAACGAGCTCTAAAATGCCCGACAAAATCAGCAACCTCTATTTTTTTATCACAAGTAGTATTTGCATAATGAACTGTGTAATCCGGCCGAACTTTCAATTCTTCTTTTTTAACCTCTTTTACAACACCTTCATTAATATTGATTTGAATGCCTAATTGAATAAATATATTCAAAACCTTAGATTGAATCCCTTCATTTAAACCATCGACAACATTCTTTGAAAAAACCATATTCTTTGTAAGAGAAGTTCGTGTAATCATCTTTTGCCCAGAAGCGTACTCCAAACTATCTAACATCTTCCTTATTGCTAAAGGATCATTTATGCTGCTGAGAGCATCAAATATTTCTTTATCTAACAACAATCCTTTCTCTTTCAATATCTGAAGAAGATCTAAATTCATTTCTAAATATTTAAAGCAGTTTCCAAAATCTCCTTCGCTTTTGGTTGCAAATTTTCAGGTACCATTAGCTTAATTTCCCTAGTTCTGCCCATTCTTCCTCTACTAACGACATCTACATTAATCAAACCCAGCATATCAAACTCTGCAATTATATCTGAAACACGACGTTGAGTCAAAACTTCTACTTTAGTCTTCTGACAAAACTCTTGATATTTATTATAAACCTGTCCTGTAAATATCTCATTCTTATCTTCTTTATTAGTCAAATTCAATATGCTATAAAGAATCAATTGATGTTGTCTCGGCTCATTCTCTATAATATCTAACATCTTGTCTTTCTCAATCTTCTGATTAGCTTTATCTATAAATTCCATAGTTAATTTCTTAGAATGTTCTCTTTCAGCAAGCTCTGCGGCAACACGCAATAAATCAAGCGCGCGCCTAGCATCTCCATGTTCACGAGCGGCAAAAGCAGCGCATTTGGCAAAAACACCTTCGTCTAAAACACCCTCAACAAAAGCCCCCTCGGCGCGTTCACGTAAAATATCTTGTAACTGCAATGCATTATAAGGTGGAAAAACAATTTCTTCTTCACCAAGCGAACTTCTGACTCTAGGATCAATATTATCCATAAAAGTAAGATTATTGCTTATTCCAACCAAACTAATCTGAGCATTTTTCAATTCAGAATTCAATCTAGTTAAGTTATACAAAAAACTATCTGAAATTTTCTTAACTGCCTGATCTACTTCATCCATTACAATCAATATAAGTTGTTTCTTTCTTTCAATAATCTCAATAAACTTAGAATAAACCGCATCCGTCGGCAATCCCGTAGCCGGAACACTCTCCCCAAGAGAAGAGATAATCTCCGCAAGAATTCTATATTCAGTATCTGCAACTTTCTTAAGTTTACAATTAATATAAACAACCCTCAAGTTATCTCCTCCAGCATCAGTAACTCTCTTCAAAATTTCTTTAGTAACATACTGAACAGAAAGAGTCTTGCCGCTCCCGGTTTTTCCGTAGATGAATAAATTACTAACTCTCTCCCCTTTCAATGCAGGAGCAAGTATAGAGGCCACAGACTCTATCTGAGAATTTCTATGAGGTATTGTTTCAGGAGTATAATTTATCTGTAATACACTCTTATTTTTGAATATACTGCCTCCAGCATACGAATTAAATATATTATCTAAAGCCGAACCCATCATAACCTCTTCACAATCTCAGAAAATAGATTTATTTAAACATATCGCCACTCCAACCCCTGCTTCCTATGAAAAACCCAGATCAGTACGACGACACAATCAAAATTTATCAATAAAACGAACCACCACACAGACACCATCATTTCCTATGCAAAACACATATTAAACTAATAAATATATTTAACAAACAACATAATAAAACTATATACTATAATATATATAATAAAATATATGTTTTTAATTAACACTTAAATTGTTTTTGAAAAACCCATTATACTTTATATACTAATATATATTATAAACTATATCTTAAAAGATAGATATAATGTCAGTATAAATAACCCAACACATACTTTAAATTAATATACGCTATAATATAATAACATAATATATATTTTACATTAATATATTTTACATTAATATATTTTACATTAATATATTTTACATTAATATATTTTACATTAATATAATTTACATTAATATATATTACAATATCTATAATATAACATATCTTTTATATTACTAGATGTTATAACATATATAACACAACATATATCTTACATTAATATATATAACAATACATATAATATAATATATATAATATATAATATAAATATTTATAAAAGAAAAATTAAAAAAACAAAAACAGAATTCCTTTTTAAACCTAACTCCCATCTCCATACGAAATCAAGGGGACAGGGTGTAAAAGTCAAATAAGACTTAAAACTATTCAAATATATCTCAAACAACAAACAATTTTATAATTAAACGAACTTAATAACAAACAACCACATCTCTTAGAATAACTATCAACCAATAATAATCTTTAAATACTTAACACATATAGATGCAGTATGAACTTAAATAAAAAACCATTAAGAGAATTTATAGGAAAGCCTGTAGTCACAAAAGAAGGTAAGCGTCTAGGAATGGTAAAAGACATAACTTTTGAAACACGTACCGGTGAGCTAATACAATTATTAATTAAAGATCAAACACCTTATCTAAAGAGCTTGAATGTAGAAACAAACACATCTAAAGAATCAGTAATTCCTTATAACTCAATCATTGCAGTCGCAGATTTCATCGTAGTCTCAGAAGAAGATTTAATTTAAAACATTTTAATACTAATACTATAACAATGTTTAAAATTATCACTCATAAGTAATTTTAAACCTGCGAATATCAATTCGCAATGTTTAAAAACCGCTTTAAACCAACATAAATATGAAAGTAATAGGATTTAATCTTGAAGAAATTAGCGCTAAAAAACCTAATGAATTCAAACGCTCAAATATAAGCACAGACGTCACATTTAATGATATAGATAAATCTAAATTAGATGTTCTAAAAGACAATGAAACAATAAAAGCAAGTTTTAAATTTCTAGTAAGTTACAAAGATACTGACAACAAAAACGAATTAAAAAACGAAGTTACAATAACAGGCTCATTATTATTAATGGTAACAAAGGAAGAATCAAAAGAATTCATCAAGGCTTGGAAAAACAAAAAACTCCCTGAAGATAAAATGTTGGGACTTTACAACTTTATCTTAAGAAAATGTTCCGTCCGTGCGTTGCAATTAGAAGAAGAACTAGGTCTTCAGCCACATATCCCCTTCCCACAAGTAAAAGCGCAACAACAATCTCAAAATACAAATTAATAAATTAATCTAAACTTTCTAAAAATTGAAGAAGAATACCTTCTCTTAAACTTCTATTTCCAGTATTATCACTAACGTCTATTTTATCATCAGAAGGATGCCATTTTAATTCAATGCTATAATCTTTTCTTTCATTAAGTCTTCTCTCATCCGAACCTGCGCCAATTTGACTCCTTAAAAAGCTTTCAACAACATCCCTCACACCATTGCCATTTAAATCTCCAGAATATGTAAATTTATTTCCAGTCAAATCATAATTTACTCTTAATTCTAAATAATCTTTATTCATATTATAAATATTTTTAATTAATTTATATATAGTCAAGGACACTGAAAATTGAGCATTTGTGCCTTGACTATTTAGGGAAAGACATGCAATTTTGCTCAATTATTTATGTCTTTAACTATATATTTAGGTAATCAATAATTTTTAATCTTTTTTAGCTTTCCAAAATCCAACACCTTCAAATCCGAACTAACAATCTTAACTTCAAAATTCATCAAATCAAATTCCCATGCAAAACTTAAATCAAAATCTCGAGCATCAGTTCCCTCAATAAGAGGAAAAAAACTAGGCACAATTATTACTTTACTCTTTAATTTTCCAGATTCTTTATAATCTCCAATCAAGAAACACTTATATTTCTCTTTCTTAACGCCCTCATACAGAGTCACAGCAGGATGTCCATGTCCAAGCACCCAATAATTAACCCCCTCACTATTCATTTCATCAAATTTCTTATCTCCATGAGCAAAAGCAACATTATTCCAAATAAAAAAGTCTACGGCAACAACGCCGAGCTTATTCAAAACAGGAAATAACACAACATCATGATTTCCTTCAATCACAATCAATTTCTCACATTTAGTTTTAACATACTCTATAAATTTAATAATATAATCCCATTCATCATTTAAAATAAATCCAAATTCATGTTTAATATCTCCAAGCATGATTATATTATCAACAAACCCAGTTTTAAAAATAATCAAATCAAAATCAGAAATACATTTATCATAAAGTTTAACAGGGATCATAACTCCAGAAGCCCTCATAGCTCCTTCATATCCAAGGTGCAAATCTCCAATTACAAGCGTTCTCTCACCAGAATCTTCAAGCAACAAACACTTGCCAATGTAATTTATTTTTAACATAATAATTGACTAAAAAAATCAGTTAAAAACCTTTATATTCTAAAAATCTATCAAAATTTACTCAATTTATTATGTAATAGAAGAACTAGAAGAAGTACAAGGAGGTGGACACACATCACGATTATAATCACAGAAATTATCACAAGCATATCTACTCATTCTTTCAGTAAATGGCAAACTACCATCACCACACTTAATTTTACAATATACATTTTCACCCAAATCCTCACTTAAAGAGGAAAGTCCAACACTCCCGCCCCTTTTCAAAGCAACAATTGATAATATTAAAGCCAAAACAGCAATAATTCCTATAATAATAATCCAAAATTTTAAGTTCTTCATTTCAAAACCACAAACAGCATAAACAAAACAGATTTATATATCTTATTATCTTCCCTCAATAACTTTCATCTGCAACTCATGCATCCTCTTCAAAAAATTAATTCTATCTTCAACCTTAATAAAATCAGAATGACTCTGCGTCAGTAAAATCAAACCAAACGGAGAAACCAAAGGCGTTCGAACAATAGAAATTTCAATGTCTTTCCTCTCAATTTTTTTCAAAATCTCTTCAGCATGATTAATATCCATCAAATCATTCAAAACCTCTCGTCTCGCCTCGCGCAGTATAGGAAAATCTTTGCTCAATTCATTAACTGCGCTCAATAAAAAGTGAGAATGCATTTGCTGTTTTCCAACACTCTTGCTTCGCCCTTTATAATTTCTAAGTATCATAAGCGAACGAGCGGCGCAATGCCTGAATCTCCTGCGTAAAACATCTGTCTTATTTATTGCCTCATCAAGAATCTTTCTCAAATTAACGCTTGTAACTCCTTTCAATATCTTATTCACATCAAGATTCTCTCCAGAAATAAAAAAACCATTATCATTTATTCCAACTTCAATATCTCTATGTTTCAATTGGGCAGCAACAAAACCATAAGCCCTAGAAAGAGAATCGTTAACACGTCTCCCATACATCGAGTGAAACAACAAATATTCTTTTTCCTGTTTAAACTGCTCAACAATCAATTTCTTGTCTGTCGGCAGCGCAGAAAAATCTCTCTGTTCAAGGCAATATCGATATATCTGTCCCGCAGACTCACCAGAACAATAAGTATAATCTTTAATAAATTTAACACACTCAATCGAATTCCCCAACCGTTCGCCAATAAGCCCTCTAAACTTCCCAATGGCGCAAGCAACATCATAACTCAACGGCAGTTGCTCAGAAAACCAAGAAGGAATAGTCGGCTGTCGACTAACATTAGCAATTACATAAGCTTTCATACCCTTACTATGAATAAACTGATACTTTGCCCCCCCTAAAACAAAAACATCTCCCTTTCTAAGCTTCTCAAGAAACGCCTCATCAATGCTTCCCACAGTAGACCCCTTCGCTTCCCCTGAACCAACAACAACAGAAATAAATCCCTCTTCAGGAATTGTCCCAATATTTGTCAAATAAATCAATCGCGCAAGCTTTCCTCTTTTACCTATTTGTTTACTAGAAGAATCATACCATATTTTAGCATAAACATTTCTATGCTCCAAATCATAATCTCCAGACAAATAACTAATAACACTCATAAAATCTTCCTTAGATAGAGTAGAATAACAATAACTCTTTCTTATCAAAGCAAGCATCTCATCAATATTCCAAACTCTAGAAATTGCCATCCCATAAATATGTTGAGAAAGAACATCTAAAGCATTAACGGGAATATCTACTTTATCAATTATCTTTTCTTTCATATGTTTCATCAACACAGCGCATTCAACCAAATCATCTCTATCCATTACAACAAACCTTCCTTTAGGATTAGCATGTAACTGATGGCCTGCGCGGCCAATTCTTTGCAAAGCCCTAGAAACACTTTTAGGAGAACGGAGTAATACAACCAAATCAATAGAACCAATATCTATTCCTAACTCTAAGCTAGTGCTAGAAACCACAACTTTCAAATCTCCTTTTCTCAATCTCTCCTCAATCATAAACCTCTGTTCCTTGCTCATAGAGCTATGATGTGCTCCAATCAACCCACAATACTTTCCAGGAAAATAATCATCAAGATAATGAATAATTCTTTCAGTCGCATTACGTGTATTTGTAAATATCAACGTAGTTTTGTGACTCTGAATAAGCTCGTCAAGAATATGATAAAGTCTTTTCTGATCTTCAGCTCCATCCATAGTGAGCAAATCAACCCCAGGACTAATCAATCCAATATCAATATCTTTCACAAGCTCAACTTTAGCAATTAAACAATCTCTCGAAGTTCCAACTAAAAACTTAGCAATCTCTTCAATTGGAGCAATAGTGGCGCTCAACCCAATTCGAACTGGCGTTATCGTACTAAACTCTTGAAGTCTCTCAAGCATCAAGCTAAGAAAAACCCCCCTTTTATTTGCCAGGGCGTGTATTTCATCAACAACAACAAACTCAAGCGCCCTAAAATGTTCTACAAACTTAATAGATGTTAAAACAATCGATAAAGTCTCAGGAGTACAAATAAGAATATGAGGGGGCTTCTTTAACATCTTTGTTCTTTCATAAGTTGTAGTATCTCCAGTCCTCATAGCGACTCTAATATTAAATTTCCTCCCAGCAATTTTTTCCATTTCCTCTAAAGGCATTTTTAGATTTACTTCGATATCTCCAGCAAGTGCACGTAAAGGACTTACATAAACTGCATAAATTTTATCTTCCAATTCTCCCCTTTCATCTAATTGTATAAGGTAGTTCAAAATAGAGCCAAAAGCACTCAAGGTCTTTCCACTTCCAGTAGGGGAAGAAACCAAAATATTTTTTCTATCTCTTATAGGGATTAAAGAATACTGTTGTGCAAGAGAAAACGCTCCGAATTTTTGCATAAACCATTTAGCAGTAATGTGATTAAGCGAATTAAATATTTCCTCATTACTGTCTGGTTTTTCGATAAACTTTATCTCTTGCATAATAATCAAAGTTTTACCTTACCTTATTAAATCATTGGTTTAACTTTTGAGAAATCTCTTCTGCGACTTGATTTTCCCACCCAGATTCAAAATTAGTAGATAAGGAGATAACTGAAGGTTTTAGTTGATTTGACAATTTTTTAAGCCATCCATATTGTTCCCAATCTTTGTGAAATACTACAAAAAATTTGTTTACTCCCATTCTCATAGTTCTAACAAAACCTTCACAAAATCTTGCATTTATATGAGCCCCTTCCCCATGAGCATTATTCTTAGATCTAATTTTATGGGGAAGGATTTTAGTGACTTCAATCTGTGAATTAAATTCAGGTAGTAAAATGTCTGCCTCTCTTTTTCGTGGATCTGGAAGCTTTATTTTAATATTTCTATTTACTAGCGCCGTTGCAAGTTCTCTTTCCTCTTTATTTAGAAAAATATCTTCTATGCTTAACTCGAAATCTTGCGCATATAGGAAAGCGTTAAAAGAAATACAACCTTTACCAGAATTGAACTCCTTTACTTCTTCCATTTTCAAAAAATTAGGTGATATTTGAAAATATGCTAAGACATGACCTTTTTTATTCTTATAAATTTTTGGTGATTAGTGCTATTTCGGACTAAACTAACCTCCTTACACATATATCAAACAAGAGCTTAAATAAGTTGCCATTTCTATTATTATATCTGAACTCCATCTCTTTCAGATAGAATGGATAATTAGTT
>Ga0209542_10013300_pt1 | contig 14222 bp, 16 predicted proteins | sample RifCSPhighO2_01_FD_184028 | JGI IMG/M metagenome (GOLD analysis project Ga0209542, IMG submission 184028) | Soil microbial communities from Rifle, Colorado - Rifle CSP2_plank highO2_0.1 (SPAdes) (version 2) | ecosystem: Environmental > Terrestrial > Deep subsurface > Rock core/Sediment ...
CCGCCTTCCTACTGTTTCTTTCTTTTTCCGTCATGCCCTTGTGGAGCTCGGACGATGCGGAAGCTCGTAGTGTGGGGCGAGCTGTTTCCGCACGTCCTCGCGGGGATCAATATAAAAATCAAAACTATGTAAAGTCGAAGCGGCCCACTTCCGCTTTCATAGAGTCTGTGGCGTATTCGTCGTCAGTCCGTACGACTATCGTCGAACCGACTTCCTCCGAACACGAACAATGTTTGGTGAAAAGAAGCGAAAGTCGACCGCTTCTCGAGAACCTTTGTGGCTCATTTCCACCAATTGAGCCACAAGCACATTTTATCGCACAAATTGATATTTAGCATCGTGTGGTGAACCCACGCGAGTAATTCTTCCTTGTTGGACTAGCTTTACTAAATATCTTGTTGCAGTTGCATCAGACACTCGCAATAATTTCTGAACATCATCGTTAGTAATGATTTGTTTCTTTTGTGCTAACTGGATCAGTTTGTTTAGCTTTTTCGTCTTATTGAATTGAATTTTGGCTTGAGCTTTGATGAGCAAGCTCTTGATGAATCCGTGTCCATCTTGCTGCGCCAGCGATTGAGTTTGTGTAGTAGCCGATGTCTGTGGCGCAGGCACGGGAGATTCTGATACCTCATTTTCAGCCTTATTCGCTCCATTTTCATCTTCTACGAGAACAGGGGTAAAAGCGTCCCTAGGGGCTTCTGGGGCCACAGGAGGCATATCGGTAGAGCTAGAATCAGATGACTGAATAGGTGGCTCTATTGTGGGCTCACTAGGGCTTTGTGGGGACTCTTGTGGTGGAGTTATATCTTGATTTTGATCATCTGCCATGAGGAATATTTTAACATGGTTTTACAATAAAAATGCCCCCAGAGTTTAATTTCCGGGAGCATGAATGTAAACGGATAGACGAACCGAGATTACTCTGGTTTTTTCTTGCCTGCTCTGGCTAGCACGGCACTCTCGGGAATAGTCCTCAAATCATGCGCGAGTCCAAACCACGCGCACAACTTAATAAACCATTTTCCGATGTCCAGATGATACCACTTCAGCCCTATTCGATAGTCCTCGTGAGCTAAATGGTGCCGTTCGTGATTATTTTCACCAACTGTGGAAATCGTCAGGTACGGAGACAACCGTGCCGTCCCCGTCAAGGAGTAGCGCCTGAAACCGAAGGTGTGTGCAACTGAGTTGATACTCCATGTGGAGTGGTACTGGATCATAAGCCGCAAAAAACCACCTACGAGCAATCCGCCAAGCGCATCACCCCAGATACTTGCAATCGTAGTAGGTAGAGCGAGACCAATGAGGAGGGCAAGTGGATAGTAGTAGCGATCCTGCCATGTCACAAGCTTGTTCTGCTGTAGATCTCGCAATTTATGATCGTCTACAGCTGTAGGCGTGCGAAGTATCCACAGAAAATGTGCCCACCAGAATCCGTGCCGCACACTGTAAGGATCTTTGTCGGTATCAGAGTGCCAATGATGCATGCGGTGGAGATATACCCAGACAAGGGTACTGTATTGGAATGTTGCCGCCGACAAAAGGAGTAATATAAATTCCAACGGCTTTGCAGCTACATACGATCTGTGAGCATACAATCTTGTGCACACCCGCCGTAATTGATATGTGACACATCACAAAAAGTAATACGGCTAATATCACTGTTTCCTCTTTGAAATGTACTGTTAAAAGGTACCAAATCGCGACAACACCAAGAACGTGTACCGCGATAAACCAGACTGCAATATGCCATTTGATCGGCAAAGATGCATCTGGATGCCGCAATATCATAGAATTTTTCATAATTCGTCCTGGGGATTGTTGATTTGTTTCTAAACATCATACTAGCAGATCTACTGTCTTTTACATACATTCGGTTTTATCTTTAGAAAAGAGAGCTGAGGATTTAGAATAGTAGCCGAGCCAGAAATCCTGCAATTATAGGCAGGATCAAATTATCAAAACCATGTACCAAACCAAATTCAGTCATCGTCAGAATAATAGGAATGATAAGGAGTTGATAGCCAAAAATCGGGAAAAAGACAAATGTCAATATTAGACTGCATATGAAGAAGGCTATGGAACCCTCAAGACTCTTCTTATTACTATAAACTTCAATATTGTGTTTGCCGAATTTTTCACCGACAAATCCAGCGACGGCATCAGAAATACCCATAATGAATATTCCAAATTGAAAGATGTGCGTATCTTGGGGCAGAAAAATTAGTGCTGACAATATTACACCTAGTGGTAAATAAATGTCACCGAAGGATTTACGGTCTATCCCGTGGATTGCTGAAAATAATTTGTAGGAACGGCCTAAAAGCAACAAAACAATAAAAATAATACAAACTAATATTAACTGATCTCTGGTGGCAAAAAACGGCGCAAGCCCAGCAACTGTAGCAGTTCCAATATGGATAAATCTCCTAGTAGAAGCAGTCGGCAACGCAAATTTTCTCGTCAATATTTCCGTGCCTACAATAAATACAGTTGAGGTAAAAATTAATAATACTATTTCCATCTTGTTTATATTTTAAACTCAAATGCCGAATAACGCCGCATAGTCACTGTCCCTTCTTTCGGGAAATTACTGATGCTATTTCCTTCCCGAATCAAGGCATAAATTATTTTTTTAATACCATCTTTTTTTGCGTCCTCATGAATCTTATACGCAAGAGCATTTCCTAGACCCAGACCACGGTATTCAGGAAGAACACAAATTGTTTTCAGTAAGAGTGTAGAATCATTTTCCTTGAATGTACTGCAAAATCCTATAATGACATCACCTTTGTATAATAAATACAGTGCATTGAGATTTTTGTTTATCTCTCCAGCAGAGTAAAGCCCAGCAAATTCCTGATCATTCAATTCTGTGTAACCCCAATTATCCTTAAAAACTTGTCTGGAGATATTTGCAATGATTTTTAAATCAGATGGGGTTACATCTTCGGCGACCTTCATGCTAAAACCGTAAGATTTCATCTTACTAAGCGATTCTGGGTTGATAAGTTTCAGCACTATGTCATAAGGTTCGCGGGAAGCTGAAAAATATCCAATTTCAGCACTCGGCTTCTCTGACTGAAGAAAATTATAATAATATGTTTCTGTCAGCATTTCTGTCTTGAACCAAGGTGAGCCATCGGTCTCTTTCACACAACGATACTGATGCCAAATACTTCCGTTTATCGGACCTTTAAGTAGACTGATACCTCTGCTCTGAGCTTCTTTTGTTAAAGCATTCCACATCGATCCAAAAACTTCAGAATTATTTGGAACTTCTAGAAATCCGAAAAATGCTTCACCTTTTGAAAGTCGTTTATCGATTATAAGAGCGACATGTGCCCGGAGTTCGTCATTTTCAAATCCGTAAATTGGCAAAAATTGAATATTGTCGTTTTCAGAACAGTAAGAAAAAGCTTTATTGAATTCGTTCAAAAAATATTCAAAACCACCAATATTTCCATATTTTTTCTTGAGAAGCTCTTTAAGCTCATCTATATTTGAATTAGCTTTGTATGTTTTTATTTCCATAATTATAAAATTTTGATTGTACCTGTTGACCCATCAATTTCTACCATTTGTCCGTTCGATAGAATATCAACAGCATTTTCTGCCCCTATCACAGCAGGTATGCCTAATTCTCTTGCAACAATTGAGGCGTGGGACAATACTCCGCCGTGCTCAATAATAAGTCCTTTAGACAACGCGATCAGGGATGTCCACCCTGGATCTGTATGTGATGTTACCATAATTTCAAAATCGATTTGCGATGGCATGGAAAATTCTTTAAAAACCCTTACCCGACCAGCAACCTTTCCCTGTGATGCTGGACGAGCCGATAATTTTTGTCGCTCCAAATCCCCAGGATTTACAACTTCGGGAGTCTGACCATTAATGCTCATGAAGTGTGATGGTGGTACAATCTTTTCATAAGAAGCATATTCCTTTTTTCTTTTACTGACTATATCTTTCAACTCCGTATTTGCCATTGCATCTGGATCAAGTATCTCACTCATTTGTAGGTAAAAGACATCGTCAGGGCGTTCAATTACTTTGCTCTCCGCTAATAGTTTACCCATATGCCTAAAAAGGCGTCGTGCCATGCCGAATGTATTGGAACGCAGCAAACGAAACTCTTCTCGACGAGATGAATATTTCCTGAATTTACTTGTGATGATTCTTTTAAAGAACGAGACCGATATATTAACTGAATTTGCTTGGGGTTTCGGATGAAAGTTTTTATAAGCCTTTAGCACGGCAAATAACTTCCTTGTATCTTCATCGACGCCAATTGATTCAAGCTTCAATTCGTTTGCGAATCTTCCACCAAATATTTGCAGATACTTTTCAAGTTGCTTCGATATCACTGGATTCTTTTTAAGCTCCATTTCAAACATCTGTGCATTGTCGTTTTCGATTGTCGACCATAATCGAGTATTGGTAGACATTGCTCCAGCAAGAGATGAGAGAGCGTTTACTTGCTCTGTTGCCTTGCTTGGGAAAGTTATTGCATACTGAAGAGTCTTTTCGTCAAGTAATTTTTTCAAAACTCCTAGATAAGTCATAACAAAAAAATCATTTTCAAGCGTTATGTACCATCGACGCAGTAAGTTTTTATTCAAATCACCAAATAAATTTATGGAATCTTGATATGATAACGAATTAAAATCTCTTTTTCTGAGCAGACTGAGGTGCTGTTCAACACTAGACTTAAATCGCGCTGAAGTGATTCCAAATATTGCCACTTTGATAGTTACAATGAAAGGATACAAAATACATAAAATAGCTGAGGGTTTAATGTGCTTCGGAACAGACTGGTTAATATTACTCGTAATCATAACCTCAAAGTTCTTTTTATTCCTTTTATATCCGGGCACAAACTCTGCCATGTGATACCAATTGTTCATGTTGTAGTACATTCTGCCGTTGAAAAAACCGAGTAAGTTTTCAAAGACATCCGAGTGACGCTCTATCTTTCTCTTTGTGACGCCTGACATATACAAAAGATCCTTGTAGACTTGTTCGTAAACCATTTTTGCGAACGAGCAAGTGAGCGGAAGAACTATTCCGGAATAACTTTCTGCTATATTGGCACTATCAAAGTATTCGCGTTTTCCTACTACAAAACCCTTAGTTATTGGCCGTGACTGCAAAATGTACATCTCACCGTCCTTGATACACCATTCTATATCTTGCGGTGATCCAAAAACTACTTGGATTTCATTAGATAATTTTATGAGCATTTGAACATCTTTTTCAGTAAGTGATTCTTCCTCCGAATTTTCATTTACAAGTTTGCTACCGTCAAATAATAGTATTTTTTTATTTGCTGATATATCCTTATGTAAAATAGAACCTATTTTGTTACAAATATATTCGTCACAAGCCTCGCCATTTACAACTGGCTGACATAGTCCGATCGTCGCATTGATGATGACAGTATCGTTCTCGACTTCTGAGAATATGACGCCGGCTCTATCACTCGGAATAAACTCCTGAACAATAACCGAGCCAGGCAAATCCTTGTAGGATTCTATAACTTTTTGTACTTTCAAATACACATCATCATGTTTCACCCCAATCGCCGAATAATAATGTCCAGCAAAAGATTGGCTCGCCGAGTCCTCATTCTTTGCAGATGAACGAACTGCAAAATAACTCACATTTGGCAAAATTCTATCAATAGCTTCCGATATTCTGTTCTCTGACCAATCTTTTTCGCAAACAAAGAATTTTGGCACCTTGAATCCAGTATTTATGAGTCTTTCAAGTGATTGTGATTTTCCGGTATTTATCATTGGTTAGTGATTAAAAAATATATAGCTATGTTTAAAATACCGTACATAGACAAGAACGAAAGTTGCATAATTTGACTCGTACGATGTGTCTTTTTTGTTCGGTGCAGAATAACTCCAAAATATGCATACCCCAAGAGACAAAGTGAGAGTACTAGCATTCCAGTCACGTGACTCGAGATCAGGGTCGAAAGCCAAAAGAAAAGGACTGCATTAAGCAAAACGAAGACTGAATATATTATTAGTGATTTATTAAAGCCGAAATACCAAGTATACGTATCCTTACCAGTACCATCATCTCCCGGTACTTTTAATTTTCTTATAAACTCAATTACAATGGTGCCAACGGTTGTAAAAAGGAAATGTATGCCAACGATCAATGAAAATTGAAATGAATCCAAAAAGATAGAGTATACAAAAATCTGCATTAGCAACATTTGGACAAGATTGACACCATTATAGACAAAAAAGTGACGTCTTATCTTCTCCCCTACAAAGAATTCCTTTCCGGCAAAATAAGAATATAAGAGCATTATTGCCATAACTATTACAGCTCTCATCCCTGCCATAACTGTGATCGCTATAAGGAGAAATACGGCAACCATGTCCACCATTTGTAACTCATGCTTTGAGATAGTATTGATCTGAACTGGCCTATTCGCATGATGCAGATTATCATGCTCGAAATCCCTATGCTCATCTATAACTCTTATATGGAGGAGATACGCAACAGACGCAAGGAGAGCTGTCACTCCTCCTAATATTGTTGGATGAGTAGAAACTACCACAGCAGAGCTGAGGATTGCAGGTAGAAGGCTTATCGATAGAATAATTATGGGGAATCGCTCTCGCTGATAGGTGTTAAATCTTCTGGCGACAGTTAATGTTTTTTTAATCATTTTTTTATTGTGTGCAGATGAAAACTATCGTAGAAGAAAACTCTGTCTTTCGATTGTAGCTCACTAACAAACTTATTATCAGTACTGATTTGTGATGACAGTGATGCTGGGTAAGAGCGCTTGACCAAATTATTCCAATATGCGACTTTTGCCCCAGACTTCGCGGTGCGAATGATTTCGTGCCACAGCGTCTCGTTCTCTAGCTCCGATAAAGGTTCAAATATATCTGAAAGATTAAACTTGGAAAATGAGCTATCCGGCATTGATTTTAAATAGCTTAACAGGTTACCCGTTTTTATTGAAAGAGAGGTATTTCTCACATTTTGTAGCTTATCATAGCCATTCTGTTCAAGATATGGCGGCAAGGAATCTCCATATTTGCCAGTTAGGCTATACTGCATAAAAAGATTTCCGCTATTTGGAACCGAAGTCAAATGCCGTTCCATTCTCCTTTCATAGATACTGGCGATATTTTTTATATTTGCATGAGAAAACATGCCACGTTGTCTAGCAAATCTCTGCAAGATAAATCTACTAGTAAAAAGTTTGAGAAAAAATCTCCACTTTCTTGAATTCCACCGAGTTTTGAAGAATGTTCTCTGCTCCTCTATTCTATTAAATGATAATAATTGCTTTATAGTTTTGTGATTATGTATTATTGGCAAAATACGTCTTGCGAACAGTGCTGTAAACTTCTCGAATCGGCCACAATTGATAGGTCCGACTTTAATATGCGACTCGTGGACAGACCACCACTCTCGAGCAGGGTTAGATAGTCTCGAGCTAACTCTTCTATACAAATCTAAACGCATATTTGATTCAGTCACTCCCAGAAATTCTTGGTATTCATTGTATGACAAACTCTGTGCAGCAGCTATTTTCAATTCAAGCAAATAATTTTGTGCAATATTCATGTCTACAGAGACAACGTGCTTAGGGAAAGCGATCAGTAGTGCGAGCGTATTGTCACCTCCTGATGTTATGGAAAGAATCTCATCATTAGAATTGATATCTAGCGCCTCAAGTAATACTTTTGGATCCTCCCAACATTGGCTATAATTAATAATTTGAGCATTCATTGATTTATTTGACTCTTATTCGCAAAATAGGTTAGGGCCTTGTTTAGATAATTATGAACAACGAGATTACTCGTGCAAATTGATTCTGGAAAGCTGTACCCTAAAGACCAGTATGGTAAAAAGTGCATCGCATATTTTGCGAAGGCTTGTTCTTCTTCAGTCAAATCATTTTTTACAAACTCATCAAAAGAAATTTCTGGTTCGAGAATATTCTGCCTTATTCCAAAAAACTTTAAAGTCTCATCGAACACCCAGTCACATTGCGGAGGTTCTGGGTTTACAACATATAGCGTCTTACCGAGCTGTTTACTGGCAATAATATCGCCCAAACACTTAGCAGCTTGATCTACTGGAATGAGGTTTGATTTTCCCGTCATTTTAGGAAATCTGAATGGTCTATTTCGCTCTAAAGATTTTTTTGTCACAGCTAGAAATGCTTTGACGATACTGTAATATCCGCTAAAATTTATAATTTCCCCATTCTGAGAATTTCCCACTAATATCGATGGCCTAAATATGGTATGCGGAATTCTAGACGCAATGAGCACTTGTTCTGCATTAAACTTATCGAGTTCATAATTATTATTGAACCCGCTTGTTTGATTTGGCTTATATAGAAAAGCGGTGCTCGCAAAATATATGGGTACTGATATTTTTCTGGCAAGACCCACAACCCTAACCATCATACGCTCATTATTTTTTGCTTCATTTTTGAACTGAATATCGCCAGCACAATGTACGATGCAATCAACTTTGTAGGAAAAGTCCATAAGATCCTCCCCTACAAGATCACATACAAGCAGTTGGTCAGTTTTGATGCCGTGGAGAGACAAAAAATCAGTCTTTCCTGCCCTTATACAGGGTACGACTTCAATCCCACGCCCAATTAGATCGCGATATACTTCGTATCCTAAATTACCCGTGATTCCTGTAAGTAGTACTTTCATGATTAAAAACTATAGACCTTAATCTATACTTGATCAACCCAAACACGAGCTGGTAAAAATTCGTTATTATTTTGTGTTCCACGCGCTCTTGCTGAAAAACAACACGAGCCAAAGGCACACATACACAATGCCAATAACCCATCCAGTTATATACAGAGCTTGAACATCCTTACTAGTTATGAGCATCACACCGCCAACGAATTGCGCAATGAAACCATATCGAACCAGTGCTGAATAAGGTGCATTGAATTTTGCAGCAATAAACTCCGTCAGCGGAAGGAATGTAAAGGATAGTGCAAAGATGTAAAGCATCTGCACGAATGGAGCTAGATTGAAGAACAACAGACCTTCTGGGGATATAAAGGCCAAATTCGGAGAACTCCTCCCGATAAAGAATATGGCAACTACGGCAACTGCACCAATTACCGCCCCTAGCGTGCGAGTACCTGTAGAATATTCCTGTAGAGATGCTACGAGAAAGAATACCAGTGAGATGAGAAGAGCTATAGCTCCAAATGTTATGCAATTAAGGAGTATCGCAGGACTGACATAGCCAAGAGTCCAAAATGCAAAAGCAACGGCATCAAAAAGAAGACCGATACCAAAGTATCTGAAAACACGATCTTTTTTTGCTGCAAATTTTCCTCCCAATAGTGCTGCCGCTAGCACGTTAGTTACGAAAAATGCTAAAACTGATGAATTCATGTTAATGTGTTATTATTAATAAAAATTATCTGACTTATATGAGCATTATTATACAATGCCAATGAACAAAAAGGTAGCTAGCTTATCCCCCTATAGATATCCAGTAATAATGCCCAGTCTTTTCCAGCATCTCTCGTGGGCACCTCTCCGGTGGGCAATGAAACTGTTTTGTTCATTCGAAATCATCGGCATTGATAATCTAACTAAATCTGAGCGCGGGGTTATTATCGCCAGTAACCACATTTCCGAACTTGATCCAATGCTAATTTCATGTTGTCTGCCATATTTTTCTCGCCATCTGCCTCTATATTACGTTTCTAGAGTGAAAGATTTTTATAAAAACAACAGATTTTCATTTCTCTACGGTGGAGAGTTTTTCAGATTGATGGGTGCTTATCCCGCATATGCAGGATTGAAGGATTACAAACAAGCATTACATCATCATATCGCTCTACTAAACCAAAATATGAATGTGGTTATTTTCCCCATGGGTAAAAAATATTCTGAATATGATCCCACAAAAGCAAAAGGTGGTGTAGCCTTCCTTGCTCAGGAGACCAAGTCGCAGATAATTCCAGTCTTAATTCAGGGCATTGAGAGTTTTTCTTTTAGAACATTTATCAGCCGAAAGAGGAAACTAACAATAACTTTTGGAGAACCCATTAATTCAGATGAAATTTTTGTACAAAGCAATACTAGGAATACGGATAATGACAGAAATGATTACGAAAAAGCCTCGTCCATATTAATGGAAAAAATTTTCCGTCTATCAGAAGTCAAGCAGATTTTGTAGTCGAATATCGACTAACTATGTGGATTATATAAGCCGATTTTCTTTGTTTGCTTGAAACGAGAAATAATCAAAACAATATAAATAATACCAAGAAGCCAACCACCATATACAATAGCGGCAAGTCCTAATAGTTGGATAAAAGGAATAAAGTTGAGAATAAAAAGAAGATTTCTTAATACAACTACGATGCCTATTCCTTTATCAACTCTTGCAGTAGTACCAGCAAATTTTTTACTGAACACGAAATTTTCAAGATAAAAGAAAACTGCAAATACTGCGAGAACACCCAGCATCATATACCAAAACGAAGCCAAGCTCGGACTGGAAATTAAAATTAATAGGTCAACACCAAAAACAAGGATCAACGAAATTATCATAAATACTTTGTTTGTCTTCGCTATACTTTTAGTCCATGGGCTAATCGGTACAGCAGCAGAACCTTCAATCGCTACAAATCCTTCAGCTATGTCATGATCTAGCCAGCCCTGCGACATCAAATTTGTCTTAATTACGTCTTTCGCAACTTTTTGTGAAAGCTGCTGTCGTATATAACTTAAAAGTTCTTGATTAACCATGATATTTTAATGATAGCACATTTTTATGTTAACTTATTGAATTCAGCATTGAAAACTACCTTGGCCGCCTTAGTCTTAACCTAAATAGATTCATGGATTCTAGTTCAAAATTGACTTTTGCTCCATGCATCCACAATTCCCATAAGCGATAAAAGGGCTTGTCGAATTTTTGCTCAATGTCCATACGATGACCCTCCAGATTTTTTATCCATTCAGTCATCGTACGAATATAGTCAGGCGTGTCATCTCGAAACTCCTCAACCAAAAACCCAGCCTCATTGGCGGCAGCAAGAAGTTCTCCTTTTGCAGGCAAATAACCGCCTGGAAATACATATTTCAGTGTCCATCTATCAACACGGTGAGGTTGGTATCTGCCAGTCAACTGAAGAACTAGCGGGCCGCCTGGTTTAAGTGCTTTATAAAGGTTCTGGAAAAACGTTCCGAGCCTTTTCTGCCCGACATGTTCTATAGATTCAATCATCGTAACCCCATCAAATTGAATATTGGGTAAACTGTCTATGAAATCGCGATATTCAAATGAAACTGAGTTTTCTAATTTATTCCGTTTAACGAGTTGATTGCAGTACTCAAGTTGTGCCTTGCTCAAGGTATACCCCGTGATGCGCCATTTCTTGTCTGTTACTGCATGTTGCGTGAATCCTCCCCAACCTGATCCAAGATCTAGGACTGAAGCGCCCGCAGGAAGATCCAACCAATCTGAGACAAGAGCTAATTTATTTTGCTGAGCAGTCGCTAAATCTTCCGATCCTGTCTCGTAACGTCCAGAGGAATATGACATTGTTTTGTGATCCAAAATCATCTGGAAAAAATCGTTCCCAAGGTCGTAATGGTAAGCAATCTGATCCTTTCGATCTTTGGGAACGCTCCTTGTGGCAAGAAAAGTCGCAAAAATGAGCCTCCACGAATGTTGTACGCTTTTGAACTGATGTCGAAGTCGAAGGTAGGCTTCTAAATCTCCTTCAATTCGGAGTTTTCCTTCCATATATGATTCTCCGAAACCGAGAGCCCCTTGCGACAATAGACGTTTAGCAGTCATCTCATCCTCTAAGATAAGAGTAAACGATGTCGATGTACCAGATCCATAATAACGTTCTGAACCATCCCATAATTTAATCGAAAATCTGGGACCCTTAAACTGACTGAAAATTTCATTTATAACTTTAGAATAATTCATATTTTTTATTATACTCGAATGATACAATGAAATGCGTATTTTTGGTATACTGAGGCTATGAAATCTTTGTTGCGCTGGTTAAAGAGAATCTTATATTTTGTCTTGGCTATTGTAATTCTTGTCGGATGCTTATTCACTATCGTACATTTTTCGACCAAGGCATCAAATGATCGCGTTTGGAATGAAGATCAAGCTATTCTTCCAAACGCTGAAATAAACGATAATCTCGTATCGATCCACAACATTAGAAATTTTTCATATGCATCCACAACAAGCTACACAACAAACTATTACGATAAAACATTTGATGTAAATAAAATCAAAAAGATCTGGTATGTTGTTGAACCGTTTTCTGGCATACCCGGTTCAGCACACACGTTCCTGAGCTTTGAATTTGAAGACAACCAGTTTGTTTCAATTTCGGTAGAGATCCGCAAAGAAAAAGGAGAAACGTACGATCCTATCAAGGGACTTTTTAATAAATATGAACTTATGTACGTCATTGCTGATGAGCGCGATGTAATAAAGCTGCGATCTAATTATCGAAAAGATTTAGTGTATCTATATCCTGCAAATACTACAAAGGAAAGGGCTAAGGCATTATTTTTAGATATGGTTGAACGTGCAAATGATTTAAAAAAGCATCCTGAGTTTTACAACACAATCACTAACACATGTACGACAAACATAGTGGCTCATGTTAACAAAATTACTCCAAAGAGAGTCCCTTTCTTTAATCTGCGAATACTTCTTCCTGCAAACTCTGACAAGCTTGCGTATGATCTTGACTTGATTGATACAGATCTCTCCTTTGAACAGGCTCGTGCACGATATTTCATAAACGATCGCGCAATGAAACATGCCGATGATCCTGATTTTTCGGTAAAGATTAGACAAGAAAAATAACTGCTATCCTATTTCTTTTGTTGATACTCCAATAATTTCTCTGCCGGAGACAGTCCGTCAATTATTTTATGCGGAAAATAATTCCAAGCATCGTTGATTGTATCCATGATATTCTCTAACTCTGCTGCTCCCTGACCCGTATCGAACATAGCAATCACATCAGTTAAATCATCTTGGCCTTCTTCGTTATATATAATGTCTTTGATGTGATCCAAGGTAAAATCACTCTTAGTTTCTTTCAGAAAATCGAGGAGTTCTTGTTCAATCTCTATACGACGAACGAGGATTTGTTGTATTGATTCCATTTGCATAAGTCTATTTTAATTTAAGCTTAAACCTATTCTGATACTGATAATTATGAAGACGCTCAATAAAATTGATCTTTTTCTTTTTGAAACTGAAGGAATCATTCTCAAAAAATTCCTTAATTCTTTTATTAAGCCAGACTGAGAACTTCTCACACGAAAAAAGTATTAAAAATATGAAAAGGATAACGAATGGATTAGATAGAGAAAATTCACCGAAAGGCCAGATATTTTTTAGACATACAACATTCTGAAATAACACCGCGATTATCGCTAGCAAAAAAGTAAGTAGCAATGATGCAAAAATTGTATTTTTAGATATGTAGAAATATTTGAAAAATGGTTCTATATTTTTCTCATCCTCTTTGGGTGGCTTATTATCTCTTCCTAGATGATATTTATCTATAGAGACTCGAATCTTTTCGTAATGTTTGTCAGATAACCAAAAAATCAATACCAATATCGTCTCCACACATGTATTAAATATTCTCTTGAAAAATAAACGATCGGAGAGATGGTTAAAGGCGAGAATATCAACAAACTCATTAAGAGTATAGCTTTTATTTTTTGGCTTAAAAATCACCCTTTCTTCATATTCATCAAAAGTGAACGGCTCTTGAGTATCAGAAAAGAAGTTTGTAATCTTCTTTTTGTACTCTATTCCTTCACTAACGATATAACCTATTTGTTGTCCTTCCCTCTGTTCTGGTTTAGTCATATCGACCGAGTAGAAAAACCTACCATCATTAAGTATGGCGATCTTAATGAACATTTTCCTAGCATCCTTTTGATATGGAGTATCTTTGGGATAATTTCGAACCAATGAAAAACCAACTTCATTCGTGAACGACGTAACTGAATCATCGGTATCCTGTTTCGTATAAAGTTTTAGAAATTCAGCACTTGTCATGTAGTTTATAGTCCAAATATATAGCAAAATGTAATGAAAAACAATAAAGAAAAACCCCCGCGAGGACGTGCGGAAACAGCTCGCCCCACACTACGAGCTTCCGCATC
>Ga0209542_10013301_pt1 | contig 14222 bp, 14 predicted proteins | sample RifCSPhighO2_01_FD_184028 | JGI IMG/M metagenome (GOLD analysis project Ga0209542, IMG submission 184028) | Soil microbial communities from Rifle, Colorado - Rifle CSP2_plank highO2_0.1 (SPAdes) (version 2) | ecosystem: Environmental > Terrestrial > Deep subsurface > Rock core/Sediment ...
GCCGAGTTTACGCCACGAATAAGACGTGTAAATCAGAGGCGTTGCGGAGCCGATTTTGTCGGCTAATTCTTTCCCCGTGTTTTTGTAGCTTTGGGGATCAAGGTTAATATCTAACTCTTTTTTCAATCCCGACACAGTAAACAGCGCGCCCACCATATATCCGACGCTAAAGCGGGGGGCTGTCGGCTGGTCGGGGAGTACGACTAGCGGGGTGTCATTGTCTTTAGCCAGTTGGCCGAGTTCTCCCCCTTTAGTTATAGCGATTGGTTTGATGCTACGCTTCATCGCAGTCTTGAATGCGGATATTGTTTCTTCTGTTGTTCCTGACCATGAAATGCATATGACCAAGTCATCGGCATTAACATCTGAAGGCAAGTCGTAATTATTATGAATAATGACAGGAACGCCGGGGCCTTTGTTCTTGTGTTCCTTGTAAGTCAACAGCATCATTCCCGGTATAATAGAACCGCCCATACCGCAAACAACGACCTTCTCGTAGGTTTTGTCGATCTTTACTCCTTTGGCCAGCTCGATACCTTGTGATAGTTGTTCTGGAAAGTTTAGGATTTGTTGATGCAAACCAATAAACAATTAACGATTAACAATAAACAATAATAAGATTGTAAATTGTAAATTGTAAATTGTCAGTTATCTAATGCCAGACCCTCTTCGTGTCAATATACCACCCCTCGATGTTTATGAATCTGTCCGATGGCAGCGATATGAGCTTGCCGTTAGAGCCCTTTATCTTTTTGGCTTGGCCATGGATATAGAGAGGGTTATAAAGGAATATGGCCGGTATATCTTCTATTACTAATTTCTGAAAATCATCATATTTTTTGGTTCGCTCGAGAGGATTGAGCGTTTGTCTGGCATCTTCGAGGATAGTATCGGCGGCCTTGTTGTCGTAGAGGGAAAGATTTAAGCCGGGGTCCTTCTTCTGAGAAGAGTGCCACAAACTGAACGGGTCAGGATCTATGTTCAATACTGCGCCGAATAACAATGCTTCGTAGTTCCTGTCTTTTATTGCCTGTTGAAGTTCTGGTGTAGGTAAGACTTCAATACTAATTTCAACTCCAAGCGCGCCCCACTGCTCTTTCAGTATCTTAGCAACTTCTGTAAGTTCAGGCCATGTTGAGGTGGTTATCTTTAAACTTAATCTCTGGTTTCCTTTAGACAAAACCCCACTCTCGTCTGAGGTCCCGCCGTCGCCTGACGGCTTTGGCGAGGCAAGCCAGCCAGCTGTTCCGAGTATTTTCTTTGCTAAATCCGGGTCGTATTTGTATTTCTTAATGTCGTTAGGTATGTCCAGCACTCCTCCTATCATAGGAGAATGAACGGCAACACCTCTTCCGTCAAGGATGTCCTGAAGCAGAGTTTCTTTGTCGGTAGCGTGACTTAAGGCCAAGCGCACGTTTTTATCCGACAAGACGGTACTTTTATTCTGATTAAAAAATACGGCAAAATACCGGGGCAGTTTCAGCTCTCTTAAGTTAAGACGCTGTTTAAATTTAACTTTTTTTAAATTGTCCGGTGAAATAAAGCCCAGTCCCTCTATCTCGCTTCTGTTGTAAGCGTCTATCAGCTCGTCTTCGGAGTTGTAAAACCTGAATTCTACCTCACTTATAAACGGCTGGCCGCCGTAAAAATTTTTATTTACGGTTAACTGATACGACTGCATTCTCCCGTTCTTATCTTTTTTAAGCCGGTCAAACTTATACGGACCTGAACCGACAGGCTTTAAGTTAAATTCCGAAAGGGCAAAATTTATCGGCTTTATGTCCTGCCAAATATGTTTTGGAAGAATTTTTACCGTTAAGTTGTTGAGGAACTGGGCGTATTTGTTTTGGAGTTTAAACATTACAGCCAAATCGTTGACTTTTTCAACCTCAACGCCTTGCCAGTTAATACGTTGGGGGCTTCCGTAGTCAGAATTCTGAGCCGTTTGGACGGTGAATATAATGTCGTCGGCGGTGACTCTTTTGCCGTCGTGCCAGTAGGCGCTGTCTTTCAAATAAACGGTGTAATTCAGGCCATCGCTTGAGATCTCATATGATTGCGCCAGGTCGGGAATTATCTTGCCCTCACCGTTGTATTCAAGAAGCCCGGAATAAATAAGCAAAACAAGGTCTCTGTCGGTGTCGTTGGCCTGAGAAAGAAGAGGATTAATGTGGCGTGGCTCACTGACTATTCCTTCGGTAAATTTGCCGCCGTAGTCAGGAGCTTCTTTGGTGAAATGAAAATAAGTAGTGAAAGGAATTGCCGCGACAGAACCTAGAATTATAAGAATTAAAGCAACGACGATATACCTTTCCTTTTTTGAAAGGATTTTTGGAATGAGCCGTATTTGTAATTTACTTTGAATTTTTTTGGCTATGGTTTCTCTTATGCCCGGCCGGTTATCTTCGTCCTTAGTTTTCAAGCCAAAAAAATCGTCGAGTTGATTATTGTCTCTCACTTAAAATTAGTTCATTACGGATTTCGAATTATGGATTGTTTTAATGCGTAATTCGCAATCTAAATAATGATGAAATTTTATATGATTCTTAGAACCGACACAGCAATGAAGAGTATGGCCAAAACTATGGTCGCGTAAAAAAAGAACTTTTCCGCGCCTCTTTTTGTGCTGTATTCTACTCCGCTTCCACCGAAAGCAGAGGATAAACCGCTGCCTTTTTGTTGAACCAAAACAGCTGCGGTAAGCAGAAGAGCCAGTATTATTTGGGAATAAGTTAAAAGTTGAGCCATAAAATTTTATTCTTGACTATATGTCCATAGACCATAGACTAGAGCCTTTAGTTTAGTCGATTATCTTACTAAACGTCGCTATTACGCCGTTCGCTATTGCCACCACTACCGTCGCCCACACCAAGGCGGTTATATTCTCAATGGTTACAAAGTTAAACGCATAGTCAACCAACCATAGCATAAGAGCGTTTATAACCACAAGGAAGAGTCCCAGCGTCAGTATTATCAGGGGCATTGTTAATAGCTTAATGGGCGGCTTTACTATTTTATTCAACAGCCCTAGCAGTATGCCGGCAAGTAGGTATTCTTTAATGCCTCCTCTGACCACAAATCCGGGGATAAGTAAAAATGCCGCATAAATAGCCGCAGAGTTGCCAAAAATTCTGATTAAAAAGCCAATCATTTGAACGGAATTAATACTACCACTTTTCCTATAATAGTTCAATCTTAAAATCAACGTTAAAAACATTGACATTTTTATTTCGATAGGGTAATTTAGCTACTGCCCACTAGGCCTCGATTTTACAAAAAAGGAGAAAAACATGAAGAAAGCTGTCCTGACCCTTTGTTTTGTTCTTGTTATGTATTCTTTAGCGTTTGCTCAAGAGCGTTCTAACTCTTACTCTCGGCACGATTTTTGTGAACCGAAGGTGGGCGTTAACCTATTTGGCGCTGCTTACAACCCGGCGACAGAAAATTGGGGCTGGTATGTTGGGGCAAAAGTTTTACCCTTCCATCCAACTCGTTCCGTGTGGTTAGGTGGAGTTGGTTTTGGCATAGCCTTTGATCAGTCTAAAAGCAGGAACCGGGGTCCGGTCTTTGCGCTCACATTTGTTCCTTTGGAGATTGGCTCATTTTCCTTGGAGGTTTCCTTGAACCGGATAGAATCAAGAAACGACCACGGTGGCCTGACGAAGAGCCGGTTAGTTATTCTGGCCTGGAACTGGTAACCCTAGCGGCAACTTATGCCACTTTTATTTGCTTGAAACTTTTTCTGTGCAAGTTTCTGTAATACGATATTGCGAACCTGTGAGCCTCGGAGTCAACTTGGAGAAGCAAGTTTTTGACACCAGTGGGGAGTTTTGAAAGAGGTATGGCCTCTTTTTTGTTTTGAATAAAAACTTTGATGCCTTTGTGTCTTTCGTCTTTAGTCAAGGCGATAATGTTTGGAATTTTGAATTTGGAATTTTGAATTTGTTTAGAGTTTACAACAGCTTCGGCCACGTGAAGCTGTTGTTTCCCGCCGTCGACCACAATTAAATCAGGCATTGGCCACTCGGGGTGGCGGAATCGGCGAGCGAGAACTTCTCTTAACATTCCAGTATCCCCATATTCTCCTTCGCGCGAGGCTTCCGCCGTCGCCAAGGCTTTGGTGGACAGGTCGGAGGACAAAATTCTTCGAATTTTGAATTTGCGGTACTTACTTTTATCGGGCTTTCCGTCTGAAAATACAACCATTGACCCGACGGCATATTTGCCCTGAATGTTTGCGATGTCGTATCCTTCGATACGGTGTGGCAGTTGCTTTAGTTTTAAAAACTTCTTCAGTTCTAATAATGTATTCCCACTGTAATTATTTGATATATCATAGTATGGGATATTTTGGATAATGCGGGCGTTCTCAAAGACCCTTTTTATTTTTTCTATTTTGTCACGTAGTTCGATTGCTTCCTGAAATCTCTCCTTTTTTCCCATTTTGACCATTTCTTTCTCAAGACGTTTAAGCAGTGACGTCTTTTTGCCACTCAAAATATCTTTTATGGCTTTAATGTTTTTTCTATATTCTTTTTCTTTAGCAATACTTTGGCTTCGCTCAGGACCGTCTTTCAGACAACAAAATCCCGGACATTTTCCTATATGATAGTTAAGGCAATAGTTATTGTGCGACTGTTTACAGGTACAGTATGGAAATACCCCCCTAAGGTAACGGAGGGTTGTTTTAAGGGCTGTGCCGTCAGTGAAGGGGCCTATAAATTTGGCTGGGCTTGCCCTGAGCGAAGCGGAGCGGTTGTCCTTCGGCAAGCTCAGGACAACCCTTCTCTTCCGCTCCGCGGAGTCGAAGGGTTGGTGAGTAATTAAAATTTTAGGAAACCTTTCGGCTTGCCCTGAGCCTGCTTGCAGTGAGCTTGTCGAACCTGTCGAATGGGTAAAAACTACATAGAAGAAATTTTTATCGTCGCGTAGCATTATATTGAACGCCGGCTTGTATTTTTTTATGTACTGCGATTCTAGAATTAGGGCCTCGATTTCCGAATCGGTTTTAACGAAGTCAACCCTTTCTGCTCTTGATATCATTTGCTGCAACCTCACATCAGCCACCTTCAAATACTGACTGACTCGGTTTTTTAAATTTAAAGCCTTGCCTATGTATAGCTCTTCTTTATTTTGGCTGGTGAACGTGTAAACACCTGTTTTTGTGGGCGCTTTACGTACAAAATTTTTGAGTTTGTTCCTGATCATAGATTGGTGTTATATTATAACACATTTTTTTGTGACGGAAATAGTTGACTTTTATGACTCGGGATATAATATTAGCAATGGAGTACCTAAGGCTACTAAAGGTAAGAGATGCTTCGTTCTTTGGTCGCGGTGCTTGTATTTATTTCCGTGACAATTTTGTCCTTCGTTGCTATTGCAGCGGCTCCAAGGGGGTTTGAGAATCTTGACGGGAAAGAGGTGTTTTTAAAATATAAATGCAACATCTGTCATTCTGTAAGCACGGCTGGGATTGAAGCCAAGACGAAGACAAAGGCGCCAGACTTAGTGAATGTGACGGTTCGTCATGAAAAGCTGTGGATTCGTAAGTATATTAGACAGAACGAAGTTCACGTTTCCTGTCCCAAGGTTGATAAGTCTCGAGACGGCAAAAAACACATGAGTAAATTCGGCGGTACTCAAGAGGAAGAAGATGCACTGATAGAATGGCTGGATAGACAGCGGAGCGGGAAATAATCCCGCTTTTATTTTTAATTCGACTTACATATCATATTATAACCAACGCAGACACATGGACTATTTGAGAACTTCAATTTTGGCTACAATTCTTTACTACGATGTTTTTAACTTTCCGCTCACGTTTGCGGAGGTTTATAAATACCTCATAAATCCCAAAAGGTTTTCCATTGGAATCGGAGATGTTAAAAGTTCGGTTTTTAACATTGAGGCGGTGGGTATTGCCGAAGAGCTGGATAAGATGGCAAAAGCGGGTATTATAGGCCACAAGAACGGTTTTTACTTTATGCCGGGAAGAGAGAATTTATACGAAGAAAGAATAGAAAAAGATAAACTGGCAAATAAAAAATGGAAAAAATTTATGCGGGTTGTTAAGTTTCTGCAGGTGGCGCCATATCTCAGGGCCGTATTTGCAAGCGGTTCCCTTGCCCTTAACAATCCCGAGCCAAAAAGCGACTTTGATGTTTTTGTAATAATCAAGTCAGGGCGGCTTTATACCGGACGATTATTCTTGTGGCTCGTCTCGTCACTATTGGGAGCAAGGAGGGGCAGGCTTGATTTTATTGCACCAGACAAGCTTTGCTTTAATCACTATTTAACCGATGACAACTTGGAGATTTCTCACCGTAGTTTGTATATTGCTCAATCGTTTGTAAGCATGAGGCCCGTTATTGCTTCGGATAGGGTACTTGACAACTTTACAACCTCCAACAAGTGGGCTAACTCTTATTGTTACAACTTTAGACAAGTGAGAGAGTATAGAAGTGTCAAACCAAGCAGGATCATGATTACAATGGCTAAAGCGGGCGAGTTTCTTCTGAATAATCCAATGGGGGATATTATTGAAGGACTTTTTAAGTTCATTCAGCAAAAAAAAATAAAAAATAATCCGGCAACTTATAAATCAGGAGGCCGGATTATTTTTACTGATAAAGAATTAGAGTTTCACCCACGTTCTTTCGAGCGAATTGTGATTGATACTTACAACAACGGGTTGAAAAAAAACGGTATTTTAAAAACTACAGAAAGCGATTCTGGATTGACTGTGGATAACTATTGACACTCACTTTTATTTAATCTAAACTCTCCATAATCTGTAAAGAACGCAAGAGAGAACGATGAACCTTTACAAGAGGGTTACGGGACTAATTTTCATGTTTTTGCTGCTTATTTCGGTGTCCGGCACTTACGCGCAAGAGGCATTGCCCCATTTTTTCCCAGAGGGTGTAAGAAAAAATGCTCCTAACGCTGCCGCAGAGCAATGGGAGGAGTGGGCACGGTACGCTAACGCTACCATAAATAACTTAGCCAACGAGCAAGGCAGATCTTTCCTTATCGGGGAAAGCAGGTTTGTCGAAAAAACCTATTTTGGCCAAAAAGTGAAGGTCGTATTCGATCAGCATATAAAAGACGGTGATAGGACTCGCTATACTTCGTTCGGCGGTCAGTACTACATTACCGAGAAGCAGTTTCAGGAGCTTGTCAGTTTCACAGATAAAGCAATTACTGATGCTGTCGAGATTGACTATTCTTTCTGGAGCAGCTTAGAGAAAGATGCTGTATCCATTGCATTTAAAGCAGACGGTAGATTTAAAACAGAACAAGAATTTAGGGAGTATCTGGACCGAAAAGATCCTCTAAATCCAAGTATGACATTTAGAGAATTGCGTCATATTCCTCCGGTTATTGAACGAAAGGACTTTGTTCCATTCAGGGAACTTCATGTCGGTCTTACGCCAGAGTATCCCTCCGTATTGGGTGTTGCCTGGCTTAATGCTGGTATCGTATATTATACTCCCGTAGCGATGATCCGGGACTATTTGATGGATACTTCTGTTATCCTTGCTCACGAATTTGTGCATACGAACAAGAAGCTCCAGGGTATTCCTTTGGTTTGGGGTTTTGACGCAGAGACGATGGCCAGTGTTCCCGACATGCTTGTTGCTAAAGACTATACGGACATGTGGCTCCATGGCTATGCAGATGACTTCCGAGAACTCATCTGGGTTTATTTCCGCTTTGATTTTGAACAGGCTCGTAAGGAAGTTGTAAAGGTTCCAATGATGGGTAACTTTACCATAGACAGACAGAAGTTTGACGACTATTCAAAGAAACTGGAAATGGCTAAGACGGAACTAAGGAAGGCTTTTAAGCGGGTTGTGGCGGAGTTCTACTCAACGCCTGTCTGGTGGACGGCTCTTAACGATAAGTTGGTGGACAATAACTCTGTATTCAGGGTAATGATGGCATCAATGTATAATCCGACTTTGCTTGGCGGTGAAGAGACTACGACTAAGTGGGCAGCTACTAACGAGTATAAACATAAGCGTTGGGCCGATGAGGCATTCGCTGAAAGCGGAAGTACAGCTAGTGAAGGTGGTATGGATATGGCAGACACTGGTTCGGTTGAAAAAGTTAAGAAACAAAGAGCCGCCCTACTCATTCTTTCTCAGATTCAGTCAGTTTACGGTGTTTCCGATGAAGAAGTATCGCTTTTCTTGAAATTTCATAAAGTTTCTCCCGAGGAGTTATTCACTTGGGGGCCGAAAAAGCTTAAGAAGGCCATTGAAGACTTTATTATTAACCAGCGACGCGAGAGGAGGGTGCAGTGACTAGAAGAGCGAGCGTCAGTGTTTTTCTACTTTTAGCAGCCCTCCTTTGGGGGGGGTGTGCGCCGGCATTCGGCCCTCTCGTAAGAGAGAAGTGCCAGAATGACGGTTGTACCAGAGAACAACAGTATGTGGCCGAGGCATACGCTTATCGTCTTAAGTTCACCACAGAAAACACAGATGGGACTTTCAGTATTAACTATGCTGTTCTGCCAAATCACATGGTTGCCAGCATTGTTAAGAACCGTCTGGATGATCTTGATCAGATTCTCAACCCTAATAATCCCGACTGGGCGCCGTATATTAAGGAATTTGGTTTGCGTTCCGAACTGGAGCACCAAGAGAAAATTTTTGAGGCTCTCTACGCGCGGTTGCAGCTTGTGGACAACTTTAATAACTTCAAGAACTACATGGGTGAACGGAGTTCATATAGACCTCCAGAAATGGACCGGGGCTACGATGCTTCAAAAGTGTTCGTTGAGGATGTGTTCAGTGCCTATCCATTTACCAGCGATAGAATTGAGCAGGCTCGTGCTAGCGGGATGCTCAAGGAAGTTGAAAGATTTGTGTGGTCGGCTCGTCGAGAGCTTGGCCGCAAGGATCCGGATCCGTTAGATCCGGAAGATCAGAATAAATTTGTCTGGCGTCCTGAGGAAATTGGTGTTGAATTTATCTCTTATAAAATAATGGATACCGCCCGTCCTCGCGACAGTAATGTGGATTATATTGAGGGCACTCGTTTAAGCATGACAAAAGATGGGTTAAGGCACGAGTCGAAACCGGCGCTTAAACTTTTTGTTCCCAGCGGGAATTACTCAGCAGTTTTGGTTGTTGATAAGGATAAAGAAGGAGAGATTGGATTTCTGCTCCCAGATTACTAGCGCTCAGGGCTTGGTAAACGACTCCGTATTATCACGTCTTTTCCCGGTAACGCAAGAAGAGAAAAGGGTTCAGCCAAAAGCGGCGCCTCCGATCGTAGTTGAGATTGCACCAGTAGGCAAGAGTAAAGTAGATGTTTGGGAATATAAAGATAGCGGCTGGGTTATCCCGTTCAAATATAAGAACGAGAGGGCTGACAACTACAGTGTGTCAGTTAAGGTAAAGGGAGAAGATAATAGCCATCATGATTCTAGTAACTCAAACAAAAAAATTGAGTATTTCAAAAAGGCATGGACAGGCAACGGCAGTGTTGCGGAGTACTTCCATCCCCAGTCGCCTTATGATCAGCCAAATGTTATCAGTGTTTCAGTGGCAGACAAACGGGTAGTGCTCATTACAAATGATGGTCGAGAGATCACGGGCCATGTTACCCCGGGGTTAAATACGGTAATTCAAGACAAGCCGTACTCAGTCGAATATACCGAAAGCGAAAACAGGTGGTTGCTGGTGGATGAAGATAATGACAGTAAGTATGAAAAGAGACGGCAAGTTGCTCGATAAAAATACGCAAAGCTCTCATTACGAGAGCTTTTTAAATTACCTGTGGATAAACGACTTCGCAAGTCGTTTATCCACAGGGGTTGACAAATTAGCACTCGGGAGTGTACACTGCTAACTATGAAAATTCATCCGTTAAACGATCACATCTTGATCGAACCATTACGCGACGAAAAGAAAAAGGGCGGTATTATATTGCCTGATACGGTCGAAAAAGAAAGATCCGAAAGGGGCAGGGTTGTTGCCGTCGGGCCTGGGAAAAGAGATGAGTCAGGCAAAAGGATACCGCTTGATATTAAGAAGGGCGACACGGTGCTTTTCACCAAATATAGCCCGAACGAAGTTAAGGTCGATGGGAAAGAATACCTTGTGATAAAGGAAGATGATATATTAGCAATTATTTTATAATTGTAATTTTTAATTCCTAATATCTAATTTCTAATAAAATTTCCAATGCCCCAATGTCTAATTTTTAAGAATTTAACATTAGACATTTCATTAGAAATTAGTAATTAGATATTAGAAATTTTAACTATTATGTCTAAACAAATTTACTACAAAGAACAAGCCAGAGAAGCTTTAAAGCGGGGAGTCGATAAAATCGCCAACGCGGTTAAAGTAACCCTCGGGCCCAAGGGAAGGAACGTCGTGCTTGATAAGGGATTTGGTTCCCCGACAATCACTAAAGATGGCGTTACGGTAGCCAAGGAAATAGAGTTAAAAAATAAATTTGAGAATGTGGGTGCGGAACTCATTAAAGAAGTGGCATCCAAGACCAACGATGTTGCGGGAGACGGCACCACTACGGCTACAGTACTTGCTCAGGCGATAGTTGCCGAAGGCTTCAGCGCCGTTAATTCAGGCGCCAATCCGCTTGTGCTGAAAAAGGGAATGGATAAAGCCGTTGACTGGGTTATTGATTTTCTAAACAAAAGAAAACAAAAGGTAACCGGCGACAGGGTCAGAGAAGTTGCATCAATTTCTGCTAATGATCCGGATATAGGCAAGCTTATTGCTGACGTTTTTAAGCAAGTCGGCAGAGAGGGAGTTGTTACTGTTGAAGAATCGCAATCATCCGAAATGTCCAAAGAGATAGTAGAGGGTATGCAATTCGACAAAGGATTCGTTTCTCCTTATATGGTAACCAACACCGAAAGAATGGAAGCGGTGTATGAAGATGCTCTTATTCTTATCACTGACAGAAAAATATCTTCAATTCAGGACATTGTTCCTTTGCTTGAGCAGTTATCTAAAGCAGGCAAAAGGGAGCTCATGATTATCGCCGAAGACGTGGACGGCGACGCGCTTGCAACCCTTGTCGTTAACAAATTAAGAGGTAATTTTGTAAGCTTAGCGATAAAAGCGCCCGGGTTTGGAGACAGAAAGAAAGAAATGCTTGAGGATATTGCCGTTGTTATCGGCGGTCAATTAATTTCTGAAGAAAAAGGAATGAAGTTGGAGAATGTTGAACTTTCTATGCTTGGTAAGGCTCATAAAATCGTTGCCACCAAAGAAGATACGATAATTATAGGTGGAAAGGGCAAAAAGGCCGAGATAGAAAAAAGAGTTGCTCAGCTCAAAGCTCAACTGGCCAAATCAACTTCTGATTTTGATAAAGAAAAACTTCAGGAAAGGATTGCCAAACTTTCCGGCGGCGTAGCGGTCATTCGTGTTGGCGCTACCACCGAGACCGAACTGAAAGAAAAGAAGTTTAGGATAGAGGACGCGGTTAATGCTACTCGCGCCGCGCTTGAGGAAGGAATTGTGGCCGGTGGAGGGGTGGCATTATTTGAAGCGGCCAGAGCGTTGGATGTCAAATCCATCAAAGGCGTTTCCGAATTCGGAGACGAGGCCAAAGGGGTGGCCGTTATCAGGGCCGTACTTGAGAAGCCCTTGCGAGCTATCGCCGAAAACGCCGGCAAAGATCCTAATGATGTTGTTCAGCAGGTTTTGAGAATGGAGTCGGGTATGGGCTTTAACGCTGCTACTGGCGAGTACGTAAATATGATAGATGATGGTATTATTGATCCATTGAAAGTCGTAAAAGCAGCTCTGACCAATGCCGTATCGGTCGCCTCGCTGATACTCACGACGGAGGCAATTATCACCGACGAGGAAGAAAAAGATAACAAAGCATCGTCTATGCCGCCAATGGGGGGAATGGATTACTAAATCAAAAGGACGGTTATCAACCGTCCTTTTGATTTGTTCGTGATAATATAATTTTAATGAATACAAAGTTTATTTTTGTTACAGGTGGCGTAATGTCTGGAGTGGGAAAGGGCGTAGCCGTTGCTTCAATTGCCAAAATTTTACAGGCAAGGGGATTTGAAACGACGGCGGTTAAGATCGACCCTTATGTTAACGTCGACGCCGGTACGATGAACCCCACCGAACATGGCGAGGTTTTTGTTTTAGACGACGGAATGGAATGCGATCAAGATATGGGAAATTACGAGCGATTTTTGGGGCGGAGTTTGTCAAGCAGAAATTATATGACCACCGGCAGTATTTACCTTGACGTTATCAATCGTGAACGAAATCTCGATTATAGAGGAAAGTGCGTTGAAGTTGTTCCTCAAATTCCGCTGTTTATTATAGAAAAAATAAAAAGGGCCGCTAAAGAAAATCACGCAAAAGTCGTTGTTGTAGAGATAGGCGGAACCGTCGGAGAATATCAGAATATTTTGTTTTTGGAAGCCGTTCGTATGTTTAAAATAAAACAGCCGGATGATGTGGCGCTAGTCTTGGTCAGCATGCTCCCTGTTCTTGAAGCCGGAGGCACGGAGTTAAAAACCAAACCCACTCAATATGCCGTCAGGACGCTGAACGCCGCCGGTCTGCAGCCGGATATTATTTTAGCTCGCGGCAGTGTTCCGGTTGACGACAGCAGGAAAGAAAAGTTGGCGCTGAATTGCAACCTTCGGAAGGAAGATATTATATCGGCGCCGAACGTTAAAAACATTTATGAAATTCCGTTGAATTTTGAAAAAGACCGGCTTAGTGATTTGATACTTAAAAAATTAAGAACGAAAGGCAGAAAAAAGGACTTTGGAGAATGGAAAAAATTTATTCATAAATCAAAAAACCCGACAAAGAAAGTCAAGATAGGTATTGTCGGTAAATATTTTAATTCCGGAGACTTTGTGCTCACCGATTCCTATATCTCTGTTTTAGAAGCGGTAAAACACGCCGCCTGGTCTTTAGGGGCGGATCCGGAAATAACATGGTTGAGCGCAGAGAATTATGAAAACTCCGCCAGCCGGCGGACCTCAGCCTTGGAGGAGTTAAAGAACTTTGACGGGATTATAATTCCCGGAGGATTCGGCAAGAGGGGAGTCGAGGGCAAGATTGCCGTGATTAAATATGTCCGAGAAAACAATATTCCTTTTCTAGGGTTATGCTACGGCTTGCAGCTGGCAGTTGTGGAATTTGCCCGCAACGCCTGCGGTCTCAAAGACGCCCATACCACCGAGGTTGACCCAGAAACGCCAAAGCCGGTGATATGTACGATGCCGGACCAGCTAGTGAATATCAAAGAAAAAAGAATGGGCGGCTCAATGCGCCTCGGCGCGTATCAGTGTCGGCTTACCCCTAATTCTCTAAGTTCTAAGCTCTATGGCCTAAGTACTATTAGTGAACGCCATCGTCATCGCTACGAGGTTAATAACAACTACCGGTTGCGTCTTGAAAAAAACAGAATGCTTATTGCTGGTGTAAATCCTCAAAGAAAGCTGGTTGAGATAATAGAATTGCCTAATCATAAATTTTTCGTTGCTACTCAATTCCACCCTGAATTCAAGTCACGGCCGTTGTCGCCGCACCCATTGTTCATCGGCTTGATAAAAGCGGCGATAAGGGTTAAACTTTAAAACATGAATACAACACTTATCTTAGTCATCATTTTGGTCGTTGTCGGTCTTTGGTTGGCGGGCGCTTTCAATATGCTTGTTCGTACGAGGAATAGGATGAAAGAATCCTGGGCGGATATTGATGTGCAGTTAAAGAGGCGATACGACCTTATTCCTAATCTCGTGGAATCGGTGAAGGGCTATGCCTCGCACGAGAGAGAAGTTCTTGAGAATGTCACCAAAGCCCGTTCGGCGGCAATGAACGCGGAGCAGGGCGGAGATGTGAAAGCGATGGCCCAAGCTGAGAACATGCTCTCGGGTACACTGAAGAGTTTATTTGCTTTGTCAGAAAACTACCCTCAACTAAGGGCTGTTGAAAGTTTTACCAAACTTCAGGATGAACTCACTGATACCGAAAACAAGATTCAAGCCGCTCGCAGATTCTATAACACTAACGTAATGACTCTCAACACTAAAGTAGAGCAGTTCCCTACCAACGTCGTCGCCAATATGTTCGGATTCAAAAAATCCGACTTCTTTGAACTCAACGAAGAAGCGGCGAGAGAACCGGTTAAAGTTAGTTTCTAAAACTTTAATTTTTTGCTAAAATTAATATGACGAGAGC
>Ga0209542_10013304_pt1 | contig 14221 bp, 15 predicted proteins | sample RifCSPhighO2_01_FD_184028 | JGI IMG/M metagenome (GOLD analysis project Ga0209542, IMG submission 184028) | Soil microbial communities from Rifle, Colorado - Rifle CSP2_plank highO2_0.1 (SPAdes) (version 2) | ecosystem: Environmental > Terrestrial > Deep subsurface > Rock core/Sediment ...
GCGCAGTAGCCCGAGACGCTGATTCAACTTCCAACGACCCACGCGCTCCATATCATAGCGCTCAAACGAAAACATCGCCTTGAATAAATCTTTGGCGTTGTCTTCGGTGGCCATTTCTCCTGGTCGTAAGCGCTTGTAAATTTCAACAAGGGCTTCGCCCGGCGTCTTTGTACCATCCACATAGAGTGTGTTTTCGATGTATGACGCTCCTGCTTTTGGCACATCCTTAAATTTCTTGTTGAGCTCTTCCGTAGTTTTCACTCCCATTGCGCGAGCAAGCGCTGTTGCCGGCAACTTTCGTCGGCGATCAACTTTTACATAAATTGCTCCATCGGTATGGGTTTCAAACTCAAGCCAGGCACCTCGGGAAGGAATAATTTCCGCACGAAAAAAAGTCCCCTGTTTCTTAACTTCTGCAGAGAAATAGGCACCGGGGGATCGAATAAGCTGGCTTACTACTGCGCGCTCAACACCGTTGATAATAAACGTACCTCGCTTGGTGATAAGCGGTAATTCACCTAGGTAAACCTCTTGTTCTTTGATTTCGCCCGTTTCTTTATTCGTCAACCGAACTTTCACACGCAACACGCCTTCGAAGGTCAAATTATTCTTTTGCGCTTCTCGTTCAGTCCGTTCTGGCGCTTCCACAGAATAGTCAATGAATGAGAGCTCGAGCTTTTTTCCCGAGTAATCGCGAACTGGCGAAAAATCTTCGAGCAATTCTTTCAAACCATCTCGTAAAAACCACTCATAGCTATCAAGCTGCACCTTGATGAGCGAGGGTACTGGCGCTGATTTCTTTGGGTAGTTGCGGAACGTTTTTGTTTTGAGCATGTGACACAAAGCCTCCCTCTACCTTGTTGCAAAGGGTTACGGCGACGTTACGAACGAATAAGACAAAAAATTGGCCTCTTGACGAGTTTCAAGGCTTTTCCGGTGGACACTGCGTTATGTGGTATATAAAACCGTGGGTGTAATAATACGTGCGTATTACAACTGATTATCACACACCCCCCTGTACGAAATTGAACGCCATTTGCACCGCACGTGTAATGCGTTGCGACGTTTCACTTGCACCAGTATCAGCAGCAAGCGTAACTTGCTCAATATCAGTTTTATTCAGTGTAGCGTCTTTTAAAAGCTTGTCAAGAGTTTCATAGATTGCTTCACTGCGGTCAACGGTTTCGCTTGCAACCACGCGGTTTTCAGCATTATTAGCTGTGCTATGCTGATCAGCAACAATATCAAGCCGTATCTGATGATTGGTGGCAAGACTCGTGAGAATAAGTTGCATAAAGCGTGGTTGGTTTGATTAATGACTTCGGGTAAAAAACGACTGGTATATGCCGACTGCAATGCATAGCGATACAAGTGATGAACCTCCATAGCTGATAAATGGCAACGTGAGCCCTGTCACTGGAAGTAGTCCGATATTCATTCCGATATTAACAAACACTTGGGCAAAAATCCAGATCGCGATGCCGACGACAGTGAGTCGAGCGAAATTACTAATGGGACGCATATACCCGGGACTTCCGCGCGATAGCGCGAAGCGCAATAACCGCCAAAATAGAATGCCGTACAACAGTAAAATAATGCACCCACCAAGAAAACCGAGCGATTCCACTAGCGCGGCGAAAATGAAATCAGTGTGTGGGACTGGCAAAAAACCATATTCGGTTTGTAATCCGCGACCAATGCCGCTCCCCAGCCACGAGCCAGATCCGATAGCAATGAGCGACTGAATGCGCGAATACCCTTGGCCAAGCGGGTCACTCTGTGGATTAATATAGGTAAGGATTCGATCTTTTTGATAAGGCACAAGCGCCACATTCCAGGCCAATACCGCCATCAGTAGCGTACCCAACACGACAAGTAACAAATGCCTAAACTGAATACCGGAGACAACCACCATGCCCAGCCAAATAGCGAATAAAATGAAAGCCGAGCCAAGATCGGGCTGCTGTAACACGAGTAAAAATGGGATGAGTGCATAAGTGCCAGATATCAGTACGTGTCGAGCGCGATACAACTCAATATGCCGAACACTGAAATACTTAGCAAGCATGAGTATCAGTACGAGCTTTGCTAACTCAACTGGCTGAAATGACACTGGTCCCAACTGAAACCAGCCAACAATACCGCGCGTGGGATGAACCAGAAATAAAAGCGCAGCCAACAGCACAAGAACGCCGACGTACCCGGCAACAATAATCAAGGAGTGCTGCTTCAAAATCTCGACATGAAACAACGAGATCACAAAGAGAATACCCGCACCCAACAACAAAAAAACCACCTGCTTAAAGAAAAAATCCGAGTCGCTATGATACGAAATGCTATAGAGCATTAAAAGACTCAAGCTGACTAGAATCGCTATTGAGCCAAGAACTACCCAATCGAATTTGCGCAGTAGTGTAAAAATAAACGTGCGGTGATGAGTTTCGATAGCGCCGAATTATTACGAAAGTTGCGCTTACTGCCCTGAAAAGAATGGGTCGCTCACCGTAATACCACTTTCACGGATAAAGTTGTCGTTGTCAAATACGTTCGTTTCGGCTTGAACTTCGATCTGCGGGCTTGAAGCGCTGAAAGTAAAAGGCCAATTTACGACAAATCGTCGTTCCTCGCTCGCCCGTAACGTTTGCATATCAGTGCGATTCACCGCCACGACCTCATCGCTGAATTGCTCCCGCACGATCACGGTAATGACAATATCCTGAAAATCAATGTCCGACTTGTTATTGACCAACCCCGTAAGCTCCATCCCCGACTGCTCAAGTGACGGCGTCGAATGAATCTCCTTATTGCGCGCGAATACCTCGGGCTGGATATAGTTGGTCAGGTCGCGCCACGAAATTGGTTGAAAGGTGATATTTACTTGTGCGGGCGGCTCTTCTAATTTTACTGCCGGCTCTACGATATATTTTTCTGCATTAGGCAATAAAAACGTACGGCCGGAACGCTTTGCAACTGATGCTCCGGTTCCATCAAACACTTCGAATGTATATCGTAAATCCTCAATACCCGACGTTGGATTGGGGTTTTGAATGACTGTGTATAAGTCATAGTAGTCAGGCCTGGTCGGAATCGCGGCCTTTTCGAGGATACGGATTTTTTGAACTCGCTGGAACAAACACAACTGTGAACAGGTACCGCCGCAGTCAACGTCAAGTTCTGCGCCATTCTTTACGCCGTCGGAGCATGTTGGATGGACAGCAAAAAATGCGTTATATATCGAAAAAATGAACGCGGAGGCGAGTAGGCCATATACAATGCCAATATACCAGCGCTTACGCGTGCTTCGGCTGTAGCTGTGCCACCAATTGAAAATGCGAGTAAGCATGAGTGTATTATACCATTCTATTAAAACGCAAAAAAGCCCTGTATGTTGGCGACGTCCTACTGTCCCGCACCCTTGCGAGTGAAGTATCATCGGGGCTGGAGAGCTTAACTTCCGAGTTCGGAATGGGATCGGGTGGACCCTCTCCGCTAGAATCACCAACATACAAGGCTTTTTCCTTGTATGGCGCGCATTGCCGAAATGGCTTTGCGCAATTTTTGTAATCGAGATTGTCAAGCTGTTGTGCGATGTGTGCTTTAGCGCACATGCCCAGCAAAACAATAACCTAGGATCTCTATGGTTCCTGTAATGACCATTAGTAGTGCTCGGCTAAACGCATTACTGCGCGTACACCTGCACCCTATCAACCTGGTAGTCTCCCAGGGGTCTGTGATACCTAATCTTGAAGCGGGTTTCGTGCTTAGATGCTTTCAGCGCTTATCCCTACCAGACATAGCTACCCTGCGATGCCGTTGGCACGACAGCAGGTACACCAGAGGTCTGTTCATCCCGGTCCTCTCGTCACGTACTCCATTATTTCTAATGGCGCAGACTATATCTTCGCCCGTCTTTCATCTCGAAAGCGAGGGCGTTGGCGTGTTATGGTGTTTGTGCTTTTGCACATACTCACTGCCATTTCTGTACACCATCTGATCGCGTGTTTATATGTAACAGCGCGCAATCAAGTCGTTACGGGGTCAAACCAAGCATTTTAATGCTGATTGACTTCCCACGGTATTGTCTTATTTTTTTGAGTCCTCAAGTACATTGTATCTCCACTGATGGACCACATCAATGATGATTATCAACGGACTCAAAAATAATGAAGATTTCACCGTTATTAGCCACATTGTCATCACGGATCTCTCCGTGAAGTAGCAAATGTTTACTAGGGACGAGTCTTCTCAAGTATCGGCGCTCGCAGCAGATAGGGACCAACCTGTCTCGCGACGGTCTGACATATTTTGTCTGTTGTTTCCAACAGTATAGACTATACCTTCTCAGCCGTTTGGCCGAGCTAGCGTGTTGTGATGGTTATGCTTCGCAGTAATTATTACACTGCAAGCATGTACTCACTGCCATTATCGTTCCACCACCTTTCGCACAGTGCGAAAAGTCGTTACGGGTGACCGACTTTGTATTGCATTGAAGGAATGACGTTATCCTTTACAAGATGAAGAAACAATTTCGATGATGCAGTGGTAAACTGTATCCGAAATTTATCTCTATCTTTTGATAAGTATCCTTCGATGCCAAATCTCTCACAAAATACTTTCAGCAAGCACTTCTGATCGTTCACAGAGAAACTTTGAGTGTTGAGAATAGCGGTTCCGCGGTCATTGCATCCATCGTCCATGAACCATGCTGCGAGTGATTGGGGAGAAAGCAACTGATCAATCGTTTTAGGTACAATTTTTATTTGATTCCTGTAAAACAATCGATGGTAGTTACCAAGCACATCAAGGGTTTTCGTGTGGAAATACCATGAATATAGTATCTTGCTTCGCCTATCACAGATAATTCTGCGGGGCTTTCTAGTAACTATGTTTTCAAAAATCTGATATTTCCAAAACGCTAAACCTTTCTGCTTATCTCCTTGGTGAATTCTTAATCGTGCTGTGCCTTGTTTTGACCTGCACTCAAGCCGACCATCTCCGAGTAAACAGCCAATTAAGATATCTTTCTGAAATTGTGAGAATTGTATTGTCGGGCTTCCCACGGTATTACCGGTTACCTATTATTGGATTAGTATAACATATTTCCACAGAATCCAAACAATAGATACTACGGCTTCACCGTTATGAGCTAGTTTATACTGGGCTCATTTTCACTTACCCAGCTCCATGTTATTTTCTTCTGTTACCAGAAGCATAGACTATATCTTCATCCAGAGTTTGTTAATCACTACTCTGGACGTCGGCGTATTATGGTGTTTGTGCTTATGCACATACTCACTGCCATTTCTGTACACCATCCGATCGTATAAACGATCAAGTCGTTACGGGGTCAATTTTGTAAAAACAAAATGACTTCCCACGGTATTGCCCAGAACTTGGGTTAACTTTTCTGGGTTTCACCGTTATAAGCCGATTTCCACTCTGATGTTTCCATCAGAGGACGCGATGTTTCACGTACCGCTTTAATTGGCGAACAGCCAACGTTTTACCCATGATTTCTCATGGCACAGACTATATCTTGAGGTGTGTAATTTCAACACACATCCCGACGTGTTATAGAAAGTTCTGCTTCCGTCTTGTTCCCTTTCTATCTCGTGCTCGATCGAGTCGAGCAAACGAAGTCGTTACGGGGTTATACGACAACTTGTATCTCATTGGTGGAATAATGAATGGATATACTAATTCACAAAAATGCTTAGCATCTTTGCTTGGTATATACAGTCGGTATCCATCTTGTATCCAATGAATACGTGAATCAAGAGAAAAATTTTCTTTCAAACATTTTCTTAACACCCCATGCTCTCGCTTTGTGAACGAAAGTGTATTAAGAAACAATCCATAACTATCATTTCTTCTACCGCCGTCATCCATAAACCATGTTGCAAGACTCAGGGACGAGGTCAGCAAAGATGCAATATTCTTTGGGATTGCCTTCCTACCATTTGCCAGATGAAATGTGCGTCGGTAATCTCTGAATACATCGTGCATCAGTGTCTTAAACCGCCACTGAACGTACTTTTTCTGATATCGATCGTCGCTGATTACAATTCGATGCGGAGTTGCTCCGACGAATCGCCTCAACTCATGATATTTCCAAAATACGTATTGTTTCTGCGCCTCACAGTGAACTACTTCCAAGCGCGCAGAACTTTTCATCGGCCGTAGGTGGCCATCACCAAGAATTGTGCCTATGATAATTGCATTTTCTCTTGATGAAATCATTGTTTGTCGTAAACTTCCCACGGTATTACCGTGTCATTATACCATACATTTCTCAAACATTATAATGACTTACGGCTTCACCGTTATAAGTCGATTAGGGCTTGATTCTGTTCTTACCCTTCCCACCTGCTTCAGCGGGGGGATGCGGTGAGCCGACATCGAGGTGCCGAACCGCTCCGTCGATATGAACTCTCAGGAGCGACTAGCCTGTTCACATAACTCCCATATTTCTATGAGTGCGGACTATATCTTCATCCCAATTATTGAGCTTCAAAATAATTGGGGTCGGCGTATTATGGTGTTTGTGCTTATGCACATACTCACTGCCATTTCTGCACACCATCACCTTGACTTGAACGAAGTCAGAGTAGTCTCTACAGGGTCAAGGGGCAATTTATATTCGAAACCTTTCACGACAAACGGGGAGATGAGCGCGAATAATTTTTTCGTCTCTCGAACGCCAAAGAATAAGCTTCTTTCAGCGCCTCGTTTTTTTACCTTGAATCGTGGATAAAGTGCAAAATTCCGCTTAAGACACAATAACAATCTCCGGACATCCGACTTACGGTATTTTGATAAATAGATATGAACGTTTTTATCTTTGCGATAAAAATATCCATCATCCATATACCATACCGCGAGCGACAAAGGATTGTTCAATAGATCTTCTACTATGCGTGGAATCACTTTCGTACCATGCCGGTAATAAAGTTTCTGCAATAGTCCAAATTCAGGTAATGTGACTGTTTGAAATCGAGCATAATGATAGCTCGATTGATACACAGTGTTAACGCGGGTCAAATAAACCGGTGTATGTGTTACGAATGCTCGTAACTGCTCATACTTCCATGTTGTATAGAACCCTTGCTTCGCGCTGTGTTCGATTCGTAATCGGGCATTTTCGCTGCCAGTTGATTGCAAGTAGCCGTCACCGAGCAGTGTTCCGATCACGAGATTTCGTTGCTTCTGTGTTAATTGCCTCCGACTTCCCACGGTGTTGCCGATTATCAATTAGTTTGATCAGTATAACATATTGCCATACAAAATCCAAACAATAATAATGACGGGTTCACCGTTTTTAGCCGAATACTTGTCCCGATATTACTATCGGAACGGGACAACATTTGTTATCCCCAGGGTAACTTTTATTTGGTGTCTTGGGCCCATTCTATTGAGCACCTTCGGTTCACTAAGCTCTGCTTTCGCAACTGCGCGACTTGTAGGTCTTGCAGTAAAGCCGGCTTATGCCTTTGCACTATCGCTACGATTTCCATCCGTAGCTAGCCGACCTTGAGACTTCTCCGTTACTCTTTAGGAGAAGAGCGCCCCACTCAAACTGCCAGGCTGCCACTGTTCCTGTTGTGCTTTTCACACGAACGAGGTTAGGACAACACAATCACAAGATGGGTATTTCATTGGCGACTCCAGTTCCACCAGAATGGAACCTTCAAAGTCTCCCCACTATGCTACGCATGCAAACATGAGGCCCAATAGCAGCTTACAGTGAAGCTCCTGGGGTCTTTCCGTCTAACTGCGAGTAGTCAGCATCTTCACTGACAATTGGATTTTCACCGAGCAGCTGGATGAGACAGTTTTCAAGTCGTTACGCCTTTCATGCGCGTCGGAACTTCGTGGTCTCTACTCCGCTGTTTCCAGCGGCACAGACTATATCTTCAGTATGTGTTGTTGTGCGTTTATCACTATTGCACATACTGGGCGGCGTATTGTAGCGATATACTCACTGCCATTTCTGTTCGCTACCTAACGATTACGTTAAGTCGTTACGGGGTCAATGTTACTGTGCGTAACACGACTTCCCACGGTATTACCGAGTCATTATACCATACATTTTCCAAACATCATAATAACTGACGGCTTCACCGTTATAAGCCACCTACGGGCTTGCCCCGACAGGCTTACCCGACACAAACTGTTACTTTCGTTCAGCAACTCGCTGAACTGACCTCATATAATGAGGCGGCCTAGCGCGAGCCAGACTCTGCATGTCGCCATGCAGTTCAGACTATATCACATTCCTTATTATATAAGGATCCTGGCGTGTAGTCGTTGAGGGGTTCTGATTCTTTAGATAGAAGACAGAACTTCCCTGCTGATTGTCCCCACTACTACCGTTTCCAGTAGTAGATACACGGGAGTTCCCAGCATATAGCCAAGTTTTCCGCTCATGGTTACCCATTGAGGGTCCCAGTCGGTTTCTAGGAATTTCGCTTAGATTTGTTACTACTTCAATGTTTGAAGTGGTAAGATTCGTTTCCGTCTTACTCTCTATGTCACCATAGAGCTCAGACCATATCTTCTCGTTCGATAGAACGAGTCCGGCGTGTGGTCGTTGAGGATTCTTCGATCACGTCTCCGATAAAATACTTTCTTTTTCTACCCTTACCTTTATTTAACTCCTCTCGTAATTCTAAAACTGTCTTCATCCCGTTGTGAGTTAAATGTTTCTTTTGGTAGACAAGGGAAGTAATCTTTTTGAAGATTAGAAAGTTCTTACGCTTATTTTCTGAAAGAATTTGATATCTGTCGAAAAATGGGACTACGTGGTTCTGTAGCGAGGGATAATCCCCCACTACAAAGTAGTGGACACCATCACTTCGACATTGTAGTCGCCCGCACTTCAAGTGCTGCTTAAATAATTTAAGCGTACTTACATCGCGTTGAGCAACATTGAATGCCAGAGATATCTGCCATTCATTTTTGTAATCACGTTTCTTTCTCAATGAAGCGGTAAAACTTCCTTCGCCATCTGCAAATCCAGCTAAATAATATCCGATTGATGATGGAATATTATCAAGCCATCGCAAATTCAGCGGAGATCGAAATCTTTCCTGCTGATTGTCCGGCGCACGCCCTAAAGCGTACACACTGGTTGTTTTTTCACGTAATGGTTTGGTCATATTGTATCATTCTACCATAGTTCCATACACTTTCCAAACACGTTGCGTAACACCAGATTCTCCGGAGTTTCCAGCATATAGCCAGATTTTACTAAGGCAGCAGTGCATTCCTGGGCACTTTTTACCTTAGAACGATTCACGTTTGTTACTATGCAACATACCTTCTGCGCCAAAAATTGCGCTGTCAGGCATGCTCGCACGGACTGGACATTTCTGTCAGTCTCCTTATGTCGCCATAAGGGTCGGACTATATCATCCCTTGCATAACGACGGTTATCGCAATTATTACAGAAGGGCTCGGCGTATAGTCTCTGAGGGGTCACAACACGTGCAACGCACACTATGCGCGCCTTCACGAAACCGTGACTTCCCTGCTGATTGTCCCCACCGGTATCGTTGCCAATACAGGATACGTGGGAGATCCCAGCATATAGCCAAGTTTTGTAACTACAATGTTGTTTATAGTTATCGCTGACGTTTACCGGGGCTTCGAACTCCAGCACACCATGATAAATCACAATGCACCGGCGTTTCTTAACCTTTCGGCACTGGTCAGGCGTCAGCCCCTATACATCCTCTTACGAGTTAGCAGGGACCTGTGTTTTTGATAAACAGTCGCTTGAAATCTTTAGCTGCGGCCCAGCACGTGCAAGCACGCACCAGGCAGGCCTTATCCCAAAGTTACGGCCGCTTTTTTGCCGAGTTCCTTATCCAGCTTTCACTCGTTCGCCTTGGTCTACTCGACCTGTCCACCTGTTTCGGTTTTGCGGTACGGTCACCTGTGTATTATGCTTAGAAGTTTTTCTAGGCCCATTGCTCATGTGCGTTTGCTCCTGCAAGCAGGAACGTCCCCGATGCACTCGGAGTCGTGCTCGAAGCACAGAAGCGCGGATTTTCCAACGCTTCCTCCCTATACACCGGACCTCAATCCGATAAGAGGCACACACTACTAACATGCGTCGCTCCTTCGCATACACAAGTGGTGCAGGAATATTAACCTGCTGTCCATCAGCTACCCCGTTCGGGTTCACCTTAGGACCGACTAACCCATGGATGATCGCCATTGCCATGGAAACCTTGGACTTTCGGCGGGGAAGGATTTTACTTCCCTTGTGGTTACTCGTACCAACATTCTCACTTCACATCGCTCGACCGGCCCTCGCGGGTCCGGCTTCAGCGCAATGCGAACGCTCTCCTACCGCGCATGTTATGCCGAAGCACAACACGCACCCATGCCTTCGGTACTATACTTAGCCCCGTTACATTTTCGGCGCAAAATCTCTTGGCTGGTGAGCTATTACGCACTCTTTAAAGGATGGCTGCTTCTAAGCCAACCTCCCAGATGTCGGAGAAATTCCACCTCCTTTCCCACTTAGTATAGATTTTGGGACCTTAAGCGATGGTCTGGCCTATTAACCTCACGACCACGGAGCTTAGCCCCCGTAGTCTAACTGCTGTGCATACACTTCCGGTATTCGGAGTTTGATAAACAAAAGTAGGCCATTGGCCACCTTCCGTTAGTCAGTGCTCTACCTCCGGAGTGATTCACACAACGCCAGCCGCAAAGCTGTTTCGGAGAGAACCAGCTATTCCCAGGCGCGATTGACTTTTCACCACTATCCACAAGTCATCCAATGATATTGCACGATCAACTGGTTCGGGCCTCCTGCTGGTGTTACCCAGCACTCACCCTGCTCATGGATGGATCGCCTGGCTTCGGGTCTTTAAAACATTCCTAGACGCACTATTCATACTCGGTTTCCCTACGCCTCCGCCGTTTTGTCACGGCTTAGACTTGGAATGCCCTAAAAGTCGTTGGCTCATTTTGCAAAAGGCACGCCGTCACCCAGAACGAATCTTGGGCTCCGACTTGTTGTAGGTATACAGTTTCACAGTCTATTTCACTCCCCTTCCGGGGTTCTTTTCACCTTTCCCTCACGGTACTTGTTCGCTATCGATGGCCAAACATATTTAGTCTTAGGAGACAGTACTCCCGCCTTCAAACCGTGCAGCTGGCACGGCCCTACTCTAGAACACAATCGAAGGTAGATTTTCAGTTTCGCCTACGGGGCTATTACCCTCTTTGGCACGCCCGTTCCAGGGGTCCTTCGGCTACCGAAAATACTTTTTCGACCCTCTTGATCCGTAATCAGACTATCCGTCGCCTCGCGATTGACGAATCAATCACTCGACACGACAGAAGTGCGATTACGTTTTTTGCGCCTCAACCCCAGTCGAAATAAATCGACTGGTTTAGACTTCTCCCGTTTCGCTCGCCGCTACTCAGGGAATACGCACACCATCCCGAAGGATGGATTATTGCTTTCTTTTCCTCTGGGTAATGAGATGTTTCACTTCCCCAGGTATGCTCCACGCGCACAGTTTCCCATACACGTGATACTGGAACATGACTTCCAGTGAGTTTCCTCATTCGGACATCGCCGGGTCGCAGGCCGCTCGACGCCTCGCCGACGCTTATCGCAGTCACGCCACGTCCTTCATCGCTGTTTGGTCTCAAGGGATCCTCTGTATACCCGCTACTACAGGAACCATAGAACGCCTAAGCTACTTACTAGCCATATTCTATGATTCTCGAGAATTTCGAGTTTTTAACCACAACGAGATCTTTGGTTTGATCTTTTGTTTTGATTGTTTTGATGCTGACAATCTCGATACACATATCGCACGCTCCTGTATAAAACACAAAGCGCGTCTGATATGTACGTATGCAATTGTCAACGTGCATGGAGTAAAGCTCTTATACTTTGACAGAGCTACAACCAAGCTAGGCGCATAAACATCACTCGAGTATACATATACTCGCACCCGATAATGAATGGGCGCTAACGAATGTTTTGCTCGCTGTATGGTTGTATTTATTAGTATACATGGGGGTTAGTGCGTGTCAAGGATCTCACCCCTTATCCACCACCCGCCACAAATACCACGTTGCCACCGTTCGATAGGGCTTCCATTTCTCCGCATGACGGAGCATGGTGCTCTTTGCCGGAAGCTTTTTATAGCCGTACACACGTCGCACGCCTTTTTGAATGCCCAGATCATCAACTGGAAAGACATCTGGCCTGCCAAGAGTGAATATCAAAAACATTTCCGCAGTCCAGCGGCCGATGCCGCGAACTTTGTCCACATGTTCCACTAAAGCATCATCGTCGAGCGCAGCCAGTGCTGACATCTTGAGCTTGCCCTTCAATACATGTCGCGCCAAGTCCTGTATTGCAAGCATCTTTGCATTTGAAATCCCGACCCCCCGAATGCGCATGTCTGGTGTATCGAGTAGCGCCTGCGCACCAGGCCACTTGCCGCCATACAAATCCTTTAACCGCCCCACAATAGTCGCCGCTGCCTTGCCGCTTAATTGCTGATACAAAATAGATTCCCCAAGTTCCTGAAACGGTTCGCCGTGTGTGGGCTCAAGCGTACAGGGACCGAGCTTCGCGATAGCGCGAGCGAGGATGGGGTCGGCGCTGGTGATGTGGCTTATTGCTTTGTTGTATTGCATAGATTCAGCCATTCATTTCTTAAACTCTCCCTGCATTAGCAAACTATTTTCGCTTTCAATCCTCTAAAGTGCTTGAAATGCTCGTCTATTGTCAGTAATACTGCGCCATATTCTATACATGTAGCAGCAATAATTGCATCGGTTATCGGGATTGTGATGCCCTTCGCGCGCAAACTTTTATTCAACCCGCCCGCACGAAAAAAAATGTCCCTGTTGTGTAGAAAGTAAGGCAAGCTCCCGATGGCGGCATCAATTAAATCTGTCTCCTTTCTTGATCTTACCCCTTGAAGTAACTCGGTCATAACTATTCCATCAATTCCGACGCTCGCATATTCATTAGCAAGCACCTTTTCAACAGCAAAAAATGCGGGAGAACTTCTTTTTCGAAAAAATGCAATCCATGCGGAGGTGTCGATGGAATAGAGTCTCATTTTGATTCATGTTTGAGTTCGATACGTTCCATTTCCTTCCAGTCTAAATCAAAAACAATCTTTCCCCGTAAGGCAAGTATTCGCTTTTTTGCTTGTCTTTCAAGCTCGCGTAGCGCTGCGGCTATGAAGAACTCTGAATATTTACCACGGGGAACTGCGTGCCTTACTTTAGCCAAAGCGGCTTCAGGAACACTAATCGTAATTTTTGTTTTTGTATTATCCATGGCTTCATTATTTACAAAATGTATGTACATTATATACATACAGAAGGCGTAAGTCAAATGTATGTATAATGTACGGAAATCTCATACCCTTGAATCACGATCAACTTCCTGATACGCTTGTATACATATAGTCACTTCCCTCTATGACCTCCACCATTTCCTCCCTCTCGTTCCATATTGGCAAGTCAGTCACCATTTCCGGCTGGCTATACAACAAGCGCTCGTCGGGGAAAATTGCGTTTCTTGAGTTGCGAGACGGGAGTGGGTTTGTACAAGGGATTGTGTATAAGCCGGACGTGGCGGAGACCGTGTGGCAGGCAGCAGAGCAAGTGACACAGGAGTCGTCGGTGATCGTCGCGGGCACGGTTGCGGCGCACCCCAAACGCCCTGGCGAGTTCGAGCTGCATATCACCGAACTCACGATCGTACAGCTCGCCCCGGAATATCCGCTGGGCAAAAAAGAGCACGGGCCTGATTTTTTGCTCGATAATCGACACTTATGGCTGCGCAGCAAAAAGCAATGGGCGATTCAGCGGGTTCGTGACGTGGCGATCCAGGCGATTTATGAATTCTTTCACTCTCGCGGGTTTATCAAAATCGACACACCAATACTGACGCCCGACGCGTGCGAAGGCGCAACAACATTGTTCGAGCTCGAATATTTTGATCAGGGAAAAGTATTTTTGTCGCAGTCAGGCCAGTTGTATCTTGAGGCAGCCATTATGTCTGTTGGCAAGGCATTTGACTTTGGGCCTACGTTCCGCGCTGAAAAAAGCAAAACAAAACGGCACTTGACTGAGTTTTGGATGATGGATGCTGAAGCCGCGTTTGTGGAGCATGAGGAAAATATGCGCATCCAAGAAGAGCTCATAATCGCGGTAGTTCGAA
>Ga0209542_10013306_pt1 | contig 14219 bp, 13 predicted proteins | sample RifCSPhighO2_01_FD_184028 | JGI IMG/M metagenome (GOLD analysis project Ga0209542, IMG submission 184028) | Soil microbial communities from Rifle, Colorado - Rifle CSP2_plank highO2_0.1 (SPAdes) (version 2) | ecosystem: Environmental > Terrestrial > Deep subsurface > Rock core/Sediment ...
GCCCATTGAAGACCTTTATGGCGATTCAGGTTTTTCTCAAAACGGGCTTTCAACACTTTGAGCAGTTCTTCGCATTGTTCCGGTGATAATTTCTTTTTATTGCTATTTGACATAAATTGATTTTTGAAAAAAAACGGAAGCGGGAGGATTCGAACCTCCGATACCCTTTTGGGGTATAGCAGTTTTCGAGACTGCCCCGTTCAACCGCTCCGGCACGCTTCCACTATAAACCATAACATCATCCTACTCTTTTTTAAGATAAATTTCAAGCGGTAAAGAAACACAAAGTCCCGCCGTAAGCGGGACTTATGCGTAAGGATTAGAGATAAGAGATCAGGGATCGCGCGATTATTTATCCACCCTTGTCATAATTGACACTTCCGGGCGCCCGAGCCATATTTCTTTATTGCCGTCTTTGAGTTTGAAAATTTGTTTGTAAGTTCCCGGATTTTTCGGGGGAGTGAGCTTGGTTGTAAAAATCGCGTTTTCTCCGCTTTTGACAGTAGCGCCTAATTTGGCGGCAGTGTATCCGCTCTGGGTTTTTGTCTTGAAAGCGCCTGGCGCACCTGTTGGATCATAAATTTCTAAGACAGTATTTTTTGACCAGGTAGCGAATCCGGTATTTTTAAATGTCAGCTTCATTGTCGGGCGCCAGACTGTTTTCACTGCCGCGCGCAAAGAAGAAGAAATAAATTCTCCCTGATGCGTCTCGTCTACGCGCATTTCTCTGTCAAAAGCCGAGCCGAAAATTTCCGAATTGTCCGATGTTTTGAAAAGCGCGAATTCGTGTTTGTACATTCCGGCGTATTGCGGCGCCATAAGTGGTGCTTTAAAAGTCGCCAATTCTTGCGGCTTTACTTCTGTTTGCTCAAAGAAAAATCTTCCGGCCGGATCATTCCATGGCCCGTCTTTAAATAAGCTTGGTTTCCGTCCGTTGTCAAAAATGCGCAAATCCACATCAGCCTTAAGCCAAGAGCGCGATCCGGTATTTCTGATTTTAATTTCTCCGCTGTCGGCTTTGCTCACATACATCGCGGCCGGCAGAGTGGAAGACTCAAATTTGGCTTCGTATTCGGTGGTGGGATTTATAGCAAGCCGCCTGATTTCTTCAAGCTGGGGATAGAAATTATCGCCCGGGCAAGAAGTGCGATCCACATCGCGGTGGGAAATTATTGTCGGCAGTCCGTGAACGACGGCTAAAGGATTGATCGGATCTGTAAAATCAAAATCAAACGAGAGATTTTTGCCGGTTAAAAGCATGCCCGAATCACGGACAGCGCTCTCCACGATGCCCGGCTCCATTCCGTCAGGACTTTTTACTTTAATGGGTACGCTCCAATCGGCTGTGTCATTTAAATTAATTTGAGCGGTTTGGGATTTTAGGTTGATCAATTTGGCGATCGCGGCCTTTACTTTTTCATTGGCAATTTCCGTATTGAAATTTCCTAAAACTGCGATGCCGACCGTGCCGGCATTCATCTGGTAGCCGATTTCCACATCGCCTTTGGAAACGCCGCAAGGAGTTGCATCAAGACCTGCCGTACCGATCCGTTTGCAATAAGGGCCATTGAAAGTATGTCCGGCCTGCGCTCCATCGCCGCCAAATCGGCCTTCGTAAATATTGCCTTGCTGGTCAATAATGTAATTATAGCCAATATCGCCCCAGCCGCCTTCTATGACTATGGCGTGCCATAAATAAATATTACGGATGAGTTCCTTGGGATCCGCATTGGCGGTATTACTTCCGGCCGTGTGGTGAATGACAAATTTTTTGACCGGATGAATTTGCGGCGGCCATTTGGGATCCGGAGATTTTGTCCCGCAGGTATTTTTGGCCGAGTCCCAAGAGGCGCAAAAACGCCAATCTTCATTGGCGTTCCATTCGGCGCGGGAAATGATTTTTATGTCAGTCGCCGCGGTTTGCGCCAAGGCCTGAATTACTTTGAATTTATTGGCTATTGATTTTATGATTTTTTCAGCCAGGGGAGTTTTTATTTCCGGAAAAATATTGATATTTATTTTTTGAATGGTTATTTCTTGGGGGTCGTGTTCGTCCGCGACCGCTTTGATTTGAACATATCTTGACGAGGCCGGGAAAAACAGTATTTCGCCGTACCGTGTTTGATTGTTTTTATAAAATAAAATCGTCTCGTACCAATCGCTCCAGATTTTTCCGTCATTGGAAGAGCGCAAAAACATTGTGGCATCGCCATTATCATTGTCCTGATCCCAAGAAATGGCCGCCGATGCGAAAGAATAGTCAAAAGCGATGGAGGGAGAAATATACTCACGATTATTTGAGACATTGATTGCTTCTTCAATAACGGCGGATTTGGGGGAAATGGCAGTCTGCGCCGCGCCGCTTAAGATTCTGATAAAAGGAAAAAGGATCATCGCTACCAGGGCGATTATCCCGACAAAAGATAATAAAAGAAGAATAATAATAACCACGATTTTTTTTCGTGATTTTTTAAGAGATGCGGTCTCTACTTGTTGTTTGGTATTTATATCTTGCATACCCAGTAGTAGAAATTCGACGAAAATATAATAAATTCAATTAAAAAATTCTTAAAATCAATAATTTGACATCTCGTCTGGATTTAACCCAGTTAAATTTTGGTGCCGTAATTGCTAATGTCGAATTTTCACTACTGGGCATATCTGTATTATAACAGATTTTTTTGTCTTTTTCAAGCCGCAAAACAATAGATAATGCGATAACCGTCCAAAAAATTACTGACAGGTCGTTTTTGAAATATGGCGTATCAACGAGGCCGTGGATTAGGATGGTGGACATTGAAGCGAGTAGTAAGCAGTGAGTAGTAAATATTTGATTGGATTGTCGGAAAGCTGATTTGAAAAATTGGATAATAATCCAGGCAAAAGCGGCAAAGCCGAGAAGGCCAATTTGGGTGAGAAGCGCTAAATAAAGATTGTGCGGTTGGGCGACCAGCCATTCCAGAGGCGGGAAAGCGACGCGGGGAATAGTCTCTCTATAAACATCTTCAAAATTATTCAGTCCCACTCCTATAATAGGATGCTCTTTAAAAATCAACCAAGAGGTTTGCCAAATTTCCAAACGGGCGTGGCCCGAGGAGCGTTCCTGAAATTCAAAAAGATCTTGGAATTTTTTAGTGGGAGAGGCGAGAGCGAGAAAAATAATAAATATAACTAACGCTCCAAAAATCATTCTTTTTTTCCAGATATTATTTAAAGTTAAAAATCCCAAAATAATCAATCCTCCGAGGACCGCCAGATATCCGCCGTAAGAAAAAGTAAAAATAAGAGCGATTAGATTGATTGCGGAAGCGATGCCGAGGCAGTATTTCCAAGCCCGCGGAGTTTGTTGATTTAAAATAAAACCGATCGCCAGCACGATAATCGGTCCGACCAACATGGCGTGGTAATTGGCCGGATCAAACACCGAATCCAGTCGCCCGTCGCCCAATTGTTCAGGCCTTACAAAATATTCTATCAAGCCGTAAAAAGATAAAACAGCGCTGGAGACGCTCAAAGAAGCGACGATTTTCCAAAGGTCGGCCGGTTTGAAAAATCGGGTAATTAAAATCAAAACTAAAATCGGATCAAAGACCCAAGCTTTCCAGCCGCCCAGAGCGATTTTAGTGTTTTCGGAAAAAAGAGCGGAGATTAAAGTGATTGAGAGCCAGGCGAGAATTGGCCAGAAAAAATCCCTCACCCCAACCCTCTCCCCCTTGCGGGAGAGGATTAAGGTGAGGAAAAAAAGCGAGATAAATGACCCGATAAAGGTTGCGTAAATGCTTAATTCCAAAACCGTTGTCGGTATCCCGAAAAGCGAAAGTTTTAATAAATAAGTCAGTAAAATAGCCAAGCATGCCAAAATCGCCAGTTGGGGACGAAGCAAGGCAAGGAAAAAAAGCAGAGAGAGGAAGAGGCAGATTAACATTGGATCAGACAAGGTCATAATGGATTTAAATTTAAAACTCAAATATCAAAGCTCAAAATTACAACTCAAATCTCAAAAGTTTTGAATTTTGCGTTTTAGTTTTGAGTTTTTAGTTTTGCGCTTTGAGTTTATGATCTATATGATTAATTTTATTTTGTTGATAAGTCCACACCGCCACCCCCAACAACATCCATACAATCACCAGCATATGCGGATACAAAAGGCTGTTTACAAATTGCGAGTGGACAAATAAAGAAGCCAGGCCGCCGATTATGCCGAGGCCCAAAGCGGAACTGAAATTATTTTCTTTATTTACAAATAGCTTCCAAGAAACCAAAAGCATTGAGATCATAAGCCAAATAAAAGCGAGAAGGCCGAAAATTCCGGTGGTGGCCAAAATCGTGAGAAACGAGCTGTCCGAGCCGCCGGCTGAATGTTCTTCAGAGTTAGGTATCAAACCTTCTTCAAGTTGGACATAGCGCAAAGTATTGAAACCCGTACCGAATAGGGGATTGCCGCGCGATAGAATGATAATATTGCTCCATGACTCAACTCTTTTTTGCGCCGTCACATCTATGGTCAAGATTCCTCCCACCCTTTCCTGAATACGCGGGGAAGATAAAAAAGCAATAATCAGAATAGCGGCTCCTAAAATCATCATCCACCATGAGCGTTTGATTGTCAATATTATTATGATAAAAAATCCGAACACAAACGCCACCAAAGAGCTGCGGGAAAAAGTCAAAAGGAGAGCGGCAATGAAAACACTCAAAGAAGCGATATGCCACAGTTTAACCTTTTCAATCAGCATTTGCGCGATCATCAAAAGCGCCAAAAATGCGAACAATCCGCCTAAAAGATTGGGATCAAACCAAGTGGATAAGAGCCGGCCGATGTGCGGATCCCAGCCGGCCGGCGTCATTGAAGAAAAATCAGGAAAAATAATCAACTGAATAAATCCCAAAATACTCAATACTGCGCCGGAGCCAAGAATAAGAAAAAATATTTGTTTGGCATGCGCAACGCTCTTAATGGAAGTCTGAACCAAAAAGAAAATCATTTGGTAGGCGATGAATCGGAAAAAATACAAAGAGCCGCTGATTACTTCTCCGCGCGGTAAAATTACCAGCGCCCAAACAAGCGAAAGCGCCATAATAACATCCAATATTATTAAGGGAAGATTGATGGGATTGGAAATGAAAAATGATTCGCGCCGGACAAGTTTTTTAAAAATCCAAGCAAAGATTACGGCGAATAAAATCAAATCGCTCGCCACAATCGTGCCGCCGCCGATCGGCAGGCGAATAATTTGTCCGGCAATAATTCCCAAAAGCAAAGCAACGATTCCAATCAAAGGAATTTCCACCAAAAACCAAAAAATTCCGGCCGCCAAAATCGCCAAAAGCATCCACGGCCCCAACACCGCCGCCGCGGCCGAAGCAAGAAGGATAAGAAATCCTAAGCCAAGGTAGTTAGACATATTTTAAAACCGATTTTTCGGAGGAATTAGAGGCTGCGACAATTCCTATCCGTCTTTGTAGGATTATTGTCGCGCCGCCTAATTTTTATTTTGACCCGTGCTATAATTTTTAGGGAAATACTTTTTTCCAGCCTGCCATAAATACTGGTCTATTTGCTTTAAATCAAATTGTTCTATATTGTAAAACCTTCTAAAATCTATAAGAATTTTTTTATTTTCCATCTTTTTGTGATGGTTTTATATTTAAAATATTTTTCACATTTATTATTGTTCTTTACCGAGCAATGATTTCTTTTTTTCTTGCCATTAATTTTTTTGTATTTTTAGAAACAATTACGCTTTCGCCCGTTTGCTTTTCTATTTCAATTCTTGCCTTCCTTGCGGCAATGCCGCCTTTTCTGGCAATCTGCTTATTGCTTTCCAGTCCTTCCGGTTTTTTCTTTTTGGATATTTCTGCGGTTGAAGCTTCGGCCAGCATATTCAAAACCAATTCCAAATTGGTCATATTATCCCGCAAATTTTCTTTTTTCAATCCCTTGAATTTTTTGTAATCTTTCACGCTTTTGTCGGTCCAGGCTCTTGTAATCTCGTCCGTCAATATTGCGTATTCCAACCCCTCTTTCATGCCTCGTTCTTGCCATTCATCGGTTAATTCTTTGCGCACCTCAATGCTTTTCAATCGTTGGTTTATCCATTCTTTTGAGTAACCCTTTCTCAAGTATGTTTTCATCGCTCTATCAAAAGCAAGCTCCGGATCTTCCGTCTCTTCAATTCTTTCATAGCCCACTTTTGCCAACCAAATCTTAAAGGGTTCGGCTTTGGGCGACGGAATTGATTGAATCAATCTTAAAATCGTTTCTGTATCAGCGACATCTGTAAGATATTTTTTGCCGTCAAGAGACTCTAATTTCAGTTGTCCCACTTTATGGGACAACTCGCTTCCTTCTTGTTTTAACTTGGTTTTTAAAGCATTCCAATATTTTCTTGGTCTTGGACTATCAGTCAATATTTCAACCACATCAATAATTGAGAAATACCAAATTTCTTTTTTTTCATCCCAAATACGGCGAACCCGCTTTTGATTAAATAAAATTATTGAATTTGATTTTTTCATAAATAAGAAATTTTTTATCAAAGCAGCGATATTAATATCACCAGTATATGCGATTTTGGGTATTTAATCAAAGCATTTTTTACTCTTTAAGAGGATTATTTTTTTGAGATGAAAATATTTCTTTCAGTGTTTGCGCTGTGACAGCTTTTGTGAGTATCAGCATTGAGCCGTACACGATCGCTCCGGCGGGGATGGCGAGGATGAGCGGGAGCTTGGCGAGGTGCAGAAATAGACCCATAACCGCGGATGAGATTATAATTTTTAAGATACCCTTTAAATTAATGCGCGCGCGGGTATTTGATAATACAATGTAAATACCCAAGCACATCACGATTGTTTCCGAAACAACAGTCAAGATGCTGGCGGCCCAATACGAATATTTTGGAATAAAATAAAGATAAAGCCCCAAAGAAATAATCGCGACCACAATATACACCCAGAGCATTTTTTTCTGCCTGCCTATCGCCACCACGGTATTGGCGAATAAATTGCCGATGAATATGGCCGCGGCCGCGAACATTAAAATTTTTAAAATATTGCCCGATTCGGCAAAATCTTGTCCGCCCACCAAGATCATTATGTCTTTGCCTAAAAATAATGTTCCGATGGCCATCGGTATGGCGATCATCGCCAGTACTTCCAGAGCGCGGGAAAGCAGCTTTTCAAATCGTTCCGCATTTCCCTCCGCGTAAGTCTTTACAAAATGCGGCGTCATCAGTCCGGCGAACATCGCGGGAAAAGTGATGAGCACTTCCAGTACCTTATAGGGCGCTCCGTAAAGCCCGACAACGCTTGACGGCCAACTCAAAGACAAAATCACCGTGTCCATTTTGTAATATATAAGATTAAAAAATATGGAAAGTCCGATAGGCCAAGTTTCTTTTAATATATACTTCCAATGCGCGAAATCAAAATTAAGGCGAAAAGCGATTTGGCGCGTCATAAAGAAAAAAGCCGTACCGGCATTGACCAGACTGCCGATAGTCACGGCGGCCAGCATTCCATGAAGTCCGGCATTGAGGCTGATGCCTGCTAAAACGGATATTAGAAGGACGATCCGGCCCAAAGTTTCCGCTATCACCACTCTCGTCATCGCCATTTTGTACTGGAAAAACATTGTGAGCATTTGCATTGAGGCGATGCCGATATAGGAAATCGCCGTGATGGCCGTGCCGATTTTTACCGCTTCGGAATAGGGAAACAGCCACACAATAAAAGGCGCGGGTAAAAGAATTAAAACAGAGCTTAAAAGACGCAGGGTAAAAAAACTGGAAAATGTTTTGGCAATATCAATGCCCGGCTTGGAAATCTCGCGCAAGGCCAAAACATAAAGCCCCATATCCAAAACAATGCCGAAAATCTGAAGATAGGCGGCCACGGTGGAGTATTCGCCAAATCCTTCGGGCTTTAAATACCGCGCCACCATGGCCACGACAGCCAGGCCGATAGCGGTGCTGATAATTTTGCCAACGGCATGAATGGCGGTGTTGGTAAAAATTGATCGGGCGAGAGACATAACGAGTAATCACGAATATACGAATTTTCTCAAATATACAAATCCGTATTCGTATATTTGTGTTTGATTTGTATATTAGCGATTACTACCATCATAATTCCCAATTGGCATCAGCTTCTATTTTTTCCCACGGAAAAATTTTTAACATTAATTTTGAGTTTTGAGTTTTGAGTTTTGAGTTTACGGTAAAATATCCCGCAACGCCGATCATCGCCGCGTTGTCCGTGCAGTATTTTTTTTCCGGAACGAGAAATTGCGGGGCGGGAGCAGTTTCTGAAATTTTTTTCGCAAGCGTTTGTCTTAATAAAGTATTGGCCGCCACTCCGCCGACAAGACAAACGGTTTTGGCTTTAAATTCTTTTGCGGCGCGAATCGTTTTGCTGACTAAAACATCTATTGCCGCTTGTTGGAAAGATGCGCACACATCGTTGAGGTTGTAGGTTGTAGGTTGTAGGTTGTAGGTTTTTTGAGTCGTATATAACACAGAAGTTTTTAATCCGGAGAAACTGAAATTGTAATCCTTTGAACCAATCATCGGCCGGGGGAATTGAAATGCTTTTGGATCGCCCGTTCGCGCCATTTTTTCAATTTCCGGTCCGCCCGGATAGGGAAGATTCAAAATTTTTGCCATTTTATCAAAAGCTTCGCCGGCCGCGTCATCCAAAGTCGCGCCGATTTTTTTAAATTGCAAATGTTTCTTGATTAAAATCAATTCCGTGTGTCCGCCGGAAACCGCCAAAGCCAAAACCGGAAATTTCCATTTTGGCTGAAAATTATCACCGGGAATGAGCGATGAATAAATATGCGCGACAATGTGGTTAACCGGAATAATCGGTTTATTCCAAAGCAGCGCCAAAGTCTTGGCGGTCTCTACCCCCACTAAGAGTGCTGTGATAAGTCCGGGACCGGTTGCCACCGCAATTGCGTCAATTCCTTCGCCTGTCTTAAAATCAAATTTCACTTTTTTGGCGCATTGCTTTATCAGAGGCAAAAGATTTTCCAAATGCGCCCGGGCCGCTACTTCCGGCACCACTCCTTTGGTTTTGCGGTGCAGTTTGATTTGCGAGGCTACTATATTATATATAACTTTGATTTTACCGTCTTTCCCTTCAATTATTGCGACCGAAGTTTCATCGCAAGATGTTTCAATGCTTAGAATTCTCATAATATCTGCCATTTAGTATATCACAAGTACGCATTTAGTCATCTAAAAATCCAACCATAATCAATACGATTGGGACATATATTTTTTAACTTTGCTTAATTTGCGTTTTTTTAATTTTTTCAATCTTTTCATCAATCGCCTTCCTCAATTGTACCGGATTCAAGGATAAATACAATTCTTTCAATTTCATTTTTTGCTCCTCGCCGATTTGGCCCGATTCCATCAATCTTTGATAAGGCGTTTTAGCTTGATCGTACTTTTTGCGGCAAACCGAGTTATTGATCTTTTCTTTTGATAATATCTTCATCACCGGCCGGAAGAAATTACTGAACAACCTAAGCTCTTGGCGGTACAAATCGTTTATCATCCGCAGCTGGGCGGCCGTATCGTACCGGCCGTAGCCTAATCGCTGCCGGATATGGGTGTAATTTTTCTGCTCCACATAGGCGTTGTCGTTTTTCCTGTCCGGCCGCGATCGGGTAAAAAACAAGCCGGCTCTTTCGCAATACCGCACCATATGCCAATTGATGAATTCTGATCCGCCGTCGCTGTCTAAGCCTTGAAGCTTAAACGGAACAACGCTTTTAATCTCATTAACCGCGGAAACAATGCCTCTTTCTCCTTTGCCCATAACCGCGATTTGTTCGGACCAACCCGAGGAGATTTCCGCCATATCCAGCGAGTATATATGTTCGCCGGACGGATCGCCGCCGTTATGGGCGACCGTGTCCATTTCCATAAATCCGATTTCACCGGTGTCCCAGTCGGTGATCCGAACCGGAATGGCTGACTTTAAGAGGGAGCCGCGCCGGGTGGTTCCCCGATTGCGTTTTAATCTCCTTAGCTCCCGCTCTTTGGCTAAACGGCGGTCAAGGGTTTTCGCGGAAATGGCTTTTAATTTATCCCGAATATCATCAGACACGGAAAGCTCCCGGCAGCGCGTAAGCGCTTCCAGAGCCGGCAGGAGCATCGGCTGAAGCCTGGCGCCGCAAGGATATTCCAAAAGCTCCCAAATCTTAATCGCGGCGGCTAAAACCCTTGAATCGTAAATCCGGGCTCTTGGTTTGCGGCCGATTCTCGCAACGCGGCGATAATCGCATTTAGCCTGCAAAATCTCAATGGCGTACTTTCGGCTGTATCCGGCGTTGCGGCAAAACTCATTAAGAATAACGGTTTTTTCTTTTTTCCTTGATTTTAAATACCGGGGTTTAATCGTTTTAATCAACTCTTGTTTACTCATATTGGTCATATTTCTTACTAAAATTATTTGATAATTTCAGTAAGATTTTATATGACTCAACCGATGCGAGTAAAGTCGGAAATTAGATGGCTCAATTCGCAAGTATTGACCTTTCTGACTTTATCTGTTAAAATTATTTTTGTCAATCAAATATGGCCCCATCGTCTAGAGGCCTAGGACACCAGGTTTTCATCCTGGTAACCCGGGTTCGAATCCCGGTGGGGTCATTTTGAATAAAAAATAAAGGAAATGCTAAGGCATTTCCTTTTAAATTCTGGCCCGTTCAGGCATATTCGTCTTTATTTTTTTTTATCTTCTTCTAAAATATGTATGTCCGGACCATGGCAGTGGTGGCACATCCACCGCACCCCATTCCATATGTGAATAGACAATTTTCGGCACAGTACGCACCATTTGTGTTCTTTTTTCATTTTCTATCCTCCTTAAGACGAAAAGCGTCAAAAAGTTAAAGGACACTTATTTATATTAAGCATACTACTTGTTGCGGCCCCATGCAAGACCCCCTTGGCTTTTCCGCTAAATTTTCTTAAGATTTTGGTAAATCGGTTCTTTTACAAAAAAAGGGAGCGAGAGGATGAGGATATTGCTGATATTATTCGGCGGGTTGGCTATTTTTGCGATTAATTTTTGTCTGGCTTTTATCGCTAAATTATGACCGCATTAGCCCGGGAATTGAATTCCCGGGCTTATTTTTTTGTTGATTTTTTTAAAAATATTTGCTAAAATGACGGATAGATACTTAGGCGAAATAAAATATTTCAATTTGATCTGGTGGACATATAAATCAAAATTTGACTAAGCGTTTACCATAGAGTATAATGCTTGCATGAAAAAACGAAGCTGGTCAACGGAACAATTAAAAAATGCCGTTAAAAACTCTTTCAGTTATAGGCAAATTTTAGCAAAGCTTGGTCTGCGTGAAGCAGGCGGGAATTACGAGCAGATAAAAAAATATATCAGAGAGTATAAGTTGGATATAAAACATTTTAAAGGACGAGGTTGGAATGCCGGCCTTCGAGGTATTGGTAAGCCGCGAATCCTTTTGGAGCAGATTTTAAATAAAGGAACTTATTTTCAAAGTTTTAAGTTAAAAAAAAGATTATTTTCCGCTGAATTAAAACAGCAAAAATGCGAAAGATGCGGTTGGGCAGAGAAAACAAAAGACGGCTATCTCTCGCTTGAGCTTGATCATATAAACGGAGATCGTCATGATAATAGGTTGGAAAATTTAAGAATACTGTGTCCTAATTGTCATAGTCTGACTCCGCATCATCGCGGCCGGAAAATACGATTATGAATTTTTGCCCGAGTGGCGGAATTGGCATACGCACAACACTTAAAATGTTGCGCTCGTAAGAGCTTGTGGGTTCGAGTCCCACCTCGGGCAATGAATTTTAATTACAGAAAAAATATTTAGTTGAAAAATAATATGGATCATGCCGTACAGATCGCTTTGATGTTTGGTTTGGGACTTTTGATTCAATCGGTTTTTTTAATAAGAGGAAATTTAAAGGAAAATATTTTGCGCTGGCTCAAAGCGTTTATCGCCAGTTTTGGCTTGACCGCGATAATTTTACTTCCCGTTATTTTTGACGAATCAAAAAAAATAAGCATATCCGATATTTATCTTTTTTTATTTTTGTTTTATTTGCTTTTTTCATTCTTTTTTACCGGCGCGTTTTTTTACAAAGCGCTTTACGAAATCAATGAAAAGATTCTTTTGGTCTGGACTTTGATTTTTTGGTACGCGTACGCGGTGAACTATGATCCGGTAAATTGGCTAAGTATTGTTTTTCTAATCCCGACTTTTATCGTGCTGATCGCCGGCTTTGCTCCGGCCCATATGGATTATTTTTGGAAATCTTTTTTATACGCCTGGTTTTTATTTATTCTGCTTTTTCTTTATTCGGAAAGGCCCGGTCGGCCAAGACTGCAAGGTGATTGACATTTTTTACGATTTCAGGCAAGATATAGACGAATTCAGTTCTTTTCATAATAACCATCAACTCAATAAAGGAGGTGAGGCCGTTGAAAAAGATCAAAGAAGTCAAGTGTCCTTACAAGAGGAAAAAGACAGTGGCGATTGAAAATCAACTATGCACGGAAGCGAAAAACTGTTCCAAAATCTGTTCTTACAAAGGAGGGATGAAAGTATGAATGAAAGGAGGTTTTTGTAATTAACCAACAGTATTCAGACAAAAAAACAAAGGAGGAAAAAATGGACGCAAAAGAGAAGATTATAGTAGCGTTAGATGTGGACGATTTTGAAAAAGCAGAGAATTTAGTAAAAGATCTTGCTCCTTATGTCGGCTGTTTTAAAATCGGTTTGGAACTAATTTCATCAGTCGGCGGACCGCAGGCCGTAAGATTCGTTCATGGATTGGAAGGAGAAGTGTTTTATGACGGAAAATTTTGTGATATTCCCAATACGGTCGGCCGGGCGTCTAACGCGGCGGGTCGGCTCGGAGTGCAAATGTTTAATATTCACGCTTCAGCCGGGATTGAAGCAATGCAGGCCGCGGTTGCCAAGAAATGGAAATCAAAAGTTTTAGCGGTTACGGTTCTCACATCGCTTGAAGAAAATAATGCCCATCTGATTTTTGGAGCGCCGACTAAGGCCAAGGTTTTGCAGTTCGCGCGCGACGCAAAAATTGCCGAATGCGACGGTATAATTTGTTCGCCCCAGGAATTGGAATTTCTCGGAAATTATCCCGAACTAAAAGATTTGCTGAAAGTAGTGCCGGGCATTAGGCCGAGATGGTCAGTAGCGGGAGATCAAAAACGCATAACGACGCCAAGCGATGCGATTAAAGCGGGAGCTGATTATTTGGTAATCGGTCGGCCGATCACCGATCCGCCAAAAGAAGTTGGAACTCCCGTTGATGCGGTAAAGAGGATCATAGAAGAGATTGAATCTATTTAGAGAAAGGAGAATAAAATGGAAAAAGTGGAAGAAAGATTGGCTTTAAGAATTTTTCATGAGCAGGTCGTAGAATTTAAACCCACGCCATTGAAGCATCACGAAAATGAACCAAACGCGCCGCTTTCCCCGATATTTTTTAATTTGCGCACTGAAAATAATCCGGGAAAAAAGGGCCCGTTAAGCCATGATTTGGTGAGTAATATCGGCCGCGTTTTGTACTCGCAGATTATTAAGTCGCAGATTCATTTTCACTATGTGGTCGGCGTTCCTTGGGCCGGCGAACCGTTTGCTGAAGCTGTATGTTTTACCAATCGGCTTTTTAGCGGACGCGCTGAACTTATCAAATTGATAAAAAAAGAAGAGGAAAACGGCAGTCGAAAGATTATCGGAATAGTTGATGGGTATAAAATTACCCCGGGCAGTAGAGCGCTTTTGGTAGACGATTTGATTACCAAATCCTATTCCAAACTGGAAGCAATACGAGTTTTGGAAGCCGCGGGGCTCAAAGTCAAAGATATTCTGGTCGTCATTGACCGCGAGCAGGGAGGCGAAGAGGAATTGAAAAAGGAGGGATACAATCTTCGCGCGATATACAAAATCTCCGATCTTTTAATGCTTTACCTGAATAAAGGCATAATCACCAGACAAAAACATGACGAGGTGATGGAATATATTTATGTCAACAGATAATTAGACAATTGTAATATTGTTCATTTTGCCCCGCGCTTTTAAAAGGCGGGGCTTTTATTTTTGCTTGATTTGTGTTAATATAAAACCGTAGAGAAATTAGCTCTATTTTTATTTGCGCTATGATTGAGCTTGAAAAAATTAAACC
>Ga0209542_10013308_pt1 | contig 14219 bp, 15 predicted proteins | sample RifCSPhighO2_01_FD_184028 | JGI IMG/M metagenome (GOLD analysis project Ga0209542, IMG submission 184028) | Soil microbial communities from Rifle, Colorado - Rifle CSP2_plank highO2_0.1 (SPAdes) (version 2) | ecosystem: Environmental > Terrestrial > Deep subsurface > Rock core/Sediment ...
TACTACTAAAGAATTACACAAAGCAATTTTGCATGTGCTGATGGATTTAAGGGAACTCGACAACCTTCCCAAAGCAAAAATCAAGGAAGCCATTTCCATTCAGGAAAAAATCAACCATTTACAAAATATTTTAGCCTTGCAAATCGAAACCAAATTAAGCGATTTGATTAAACACGCCAAAAACAAAGATGAGGTAATTATTACTTTCTTAGCGCTTTTAGAGCTTATCAAACAAAAAATTTTCACCGCAGAGCAGGAAACCCTATTTGCTGAGGTAGTGATAAAAAAACATAAGACCACAGATACACAGATCTCTGCAGATGCCACAGATGTGCGGAAATCAAATTAATAATAATCTGTGATATCTGTTTTAATCAGTGTATCTGTGGACGATTTATGAACTCAACCATTATTGGCTTATTATTTATTACCGCCGGAGTAACTTACGGTTCTTTGGCATTGGACGGGATTTACAACGCCACGCTTGGCTGGCTTTTAGCGCATGATTGGATAAAGCCGCCAGCGCCGGACAAACTCGCCAAAAATCTTTTTGGCCGGAAACCCACTATTCTAATGTACAGTTTTGGGCTTATGGCAATCGGTATATACATACTAATTAAGCTTGACTAGATCCGCTACATTTCTATGCCTCAAGAAAACCTAAAATCTATAATCGAAAGCCTGCTGTTTGTTTCGAGCAAACCTTTGAGACTCAAAGACCTTTCTAAATTCTTAGAAAAAACTCCGGAAGAAGTAAAATCAGCTGTTTTGGAATTGATTCAAGAGAAAAAAGACAGTGGGGTGGTGGTTTTGGACAATGACGGCGAATATCAGCTGGCAACAAATCCTCTAAATTCGAGTTTTGTAAAAAACTACCTTAACGCGGAACTGCGTGAAAAGCTCACTGAAGCCACAGTGGAAGTTTTAGGCATTATCGCCTATCGCCAGCCAATTTCCAAAGCAGAAATTGAAGCAATAAGGGGGGTAAATTCACAATATAGCTTAAGGCATTTGCTCATTCGTGGACTAATTGAAAAAACTTCCAACCCAGCTGACTTAAGAAGCTTTTTATACCAAACCACTACCGAATTCCTCCAACACTTAGGGCTCACTTCAATTAAGGAATTGCCCGAATTCGAAAAACTTGTTTCCCAAATCAAGCTTCCGGAAACCACCACAATGACAACATTGGATGATTCAGGATCAATACAGACATCTTGATTCGTCTTTCAGCGTCCTTTCAGCGGCTGCAGTAATTCCAGCGTAAATTCAGCGTCACTTCGGCAGTTCCTGATACGACTCCCTGGGGCTGGATGGCGTTTCCCTCGGCAATTTTACGTCCGTACACGCGGCTGAGACAAATCCCGCTATTATGATGGTTAGTAAAATCCTGATCATTTAACCAATAAAGCAGCGCCTAAAGCGCCGGCGTGTTTTAATTTAGAAACTAAAATTTTAGGGTTAATTTGTTTATTTAAAATTTTCTTTCGCGCTTCGCGGACCGCGTAAGATAAAAATTTATTTGAAGATTTGGCTACACTGCCGCCCAAAATGACAGCCTCAATGTCTAAAAGATTATACACATCGGCAAACATCCTACCCAATAGCTTTCCAATTTCGGGATAATTTTTGCTATTCCTTAATTTTTGAAAACTTTTCTCATAATCTTGATGTTTATTGGCCATCATATGGCCGACTTCGCCGGCACTGCCGCGAATTCCCCTGTAAAGTTTGCCGTTTGATATCAGCCCGCCGCCAATACCCGTGCCTAAAGTTATACCGATAAAATTTTTTAATTTCCTGCCTTGCCCTATCCGAGCCTCGGCTAAAGCAAAGCAATTTGCGTCGTTTTCTATAACAGCTTTTTTGGTTCCAAGTGATTTTAAAAGCTTAAGCAAATTAAACCCGACTAAAAATTTCATATTTGGGCTATAAATAACCCTGCCCTGATTATCCGCCATCCCTGCCAAACCTACTCCAATAGCATTTATTTTTGCGTTAAGAGATAAAAATTTCACCAATTTTAAAAGACTATATTTAAAACCTGATAAATTTTTTGGAGTGACAATAGTTAAATCCTTAACCGCCTTTTTACCATCAAATATAATGCCGGCTATTTTGCTTGCACCTATGTCTAACCCTATAACCATAAAACTTAATTGTTAATTGTAAATAATTCCTTTGCCGCCTCCCACATTTCATTATGGCCTTGGGCTTTAGCCCACAACCACCATTCAGCGCCCCATAAATAATGAATATAAAACCCGCTTTTTTTCGCGTACTCAATGTTATCTTTAAAAATTTCAGGATTCATATGAATTTTCTGCTCCTCCCAAGGCATATCAGCTACACTCCCATGAAACCACGGCTCGGCTTGCAGTTCCGTGCCCGCAACTTCATTATAACCCAAAAAAACTTTTATGACTCCCGCTTTTATTCGGTAGAAAGCGGAAGGAATCGGGTACTTTTGATATTTGGCTTTTTTGTCGTTATAAACCTCGCGGTACATAGTCGACCCAAAAGCGTCCGCGCCCATATAGGCAGTTTTTAACCAAACGCTCTTCTCACCGCTGTCAGTAAATAATATGGGCCTTTTGTCGATTTTTTTTACTATTTTCATTTCTCTTTTCAACAAATCTTTTTTTACCGGCAGACAGCCTTTTTCTCCGTAGTTAAAAAATGGTTCATTTTCCAATTGCCACATTTCTATAGTAGAAAAAGTTTTGAAATGCTCAACCGATGATTGAATGTAATTTAGTATTGCCTGTTCTTTTTCAGCTTCGCTTAATTTCTCAAACCACGCCGGGTGGTGGCACTCGGGCCACCGCGGCTGTTTATACCCCACTACCAGCAAGGTTTTAATTCCTCGATTTTGATTTTCCTCCAAATTAAAGTCAATTTCTGAAAAATCAAACTTACCCTGCTCTTTTTCCTGCATTTCCCAATAAGCCATAAGCCTAACATTCTTTGGCTTAAGCTCATTTAATATTTCCAAATACGCGGCCTTTGGGTCAAGGCCTAAATAATCCGCGTGCGCCCCGGAAAAAGTTAAGCCCCATTCTATTTTTTCCGGCGGGCGGAAAATAAAATAGAAAAACCCGGCCAATATAATAATGGCCAGAATAAGATAAATCAAAAATTTCAAAATTTTCAATAAAAACATCATAGCAGCTCACCCCGCATTAATTCCCCAAAGTAATGGTTACTGGTAAATTTAACCTTTGAGGCAAAGGGCGTATTATTTAAAAATGTTAACCCAAAGGAATTAGTGCGGGGTTAAAAGCCATAAGCCCAAACTAATAATAACGATTGCTATAATTTTCTGCGTTAAAGTCTGGCCGGAAACGCGCTCTTTTAGCAATTTGGGGAATTTTAGCGAAAGAATTGTGGAAAGAATCAGCAAAAACGCGTACTGCGTGCCCTGCAAAGCATTGACCAAAGTTACACTGCCGATTTTAATCGCGTAATTTTGGAGAAGGCCTGATGCGCCGCCCGCCACTCTCGCGGACAAATATACAAATTTATTTTGGGTAGATACTTGTTTGGGTGTGTTGAATATATAGCTTCGGGATTTTGCAAAAACCAAAAAACTTAAAGCAGTAATAAAAAAGCCTAAATGGACCCAAATCAGCCCTGAAGCAAAATTAACGCGCTGGAAAGTATATTTGGACAATGTTAAGGACAAGGCAAACAAAAAAGCCGCAACAGTGGCATTGCCAAATGCCAGCGGATGCCACTCCCCTTTTTTCCGCTTGAACGAAATCAGCACAGCCCCGACAACCAAAAACAAAAACGCGGCGATTTGTAATGGAGCGAGCCGCTCACCTAAAATCAAATAAGCCATTAACAGAGTAAAAATCGGCACTAAGCCGCCTTCAATAGGCAAAATGCGGGAAATGCTAGTTGCTTGGGTGGCCGAATATAAAAAGTATAAAGCCAGAGGAAAACAAATCCCGCCCAAAAGCGCCACTATTGTGTTAGGGCCGGAAAGGAGCTGAAAAACAAACTCGGTCTGCAAAAAATTCCAGTTAAGCCACTTTCCTACAAAACCGAGCAACAAAAGCAATAGGCTTAAAGGCCCGGTGATGCCCACATAAAAAGCGTAAGCTATAGGGTGCTTTACCTCTTTAGTAAGTAAAAATTTGTCTAAGATCCCGTTAATCGCCAGAAGCAAATAAGCGATGATGGCGTATAGTGCCCACATGGAATTAGTATTCGAGATAATTATTTATGCAAATCTGCGCGTACTTTAAGGCTGAATAGCGCACTTTGCGCCTAAGCAAATCCTCGCGGTCTATTTCTATAAGCCCAAAGCGCGGGGCAAAGCCTTTTTCCCACTCAAAATTATCTATCAGCGACCAATGCAAATATCCCCGCACGTCCGCGCCTTTTTCCATTGCCCTGTGGGTATAATATAAGTGGTCATTAATAAATTTTTCCCGAAATTTGTCATGCCTGTCCGCAATCCCGTTTTCGGTGATGTAAATCGGTTTGTTATATTGTTTTAAAAATACTAAAACCCTCTCTAAGCCCTCCGGGTGAATGCCTGCGCCTATGTCGCTGGTTCGGTGGTGGCTCTGACTTTCGCGGCGCAAACCCAAAACTCTCACATGATGGTGAGAGTAATAATTTACCGCAATAAAGTCGCAATTTGGCAGAGTCTTTTTTACAACGTAGCGCTCGGAAAAAAAGTTTCTTAGCTTGGTTGCTAAAAGACTTATAAAGCCTGTCGGCTGCAGATCCAAAAAATTATTAACAATGCCTATGGGTTTTTGGGAATGGAATTTTATTTGCCGTGCGGCAATATTGTGCGCGCTTATTATACTCTGAATAACTTTATAAACTTTTATCAAGCTTCTTTGATTGGGGGGGAAAATGCCGGATAAATACCCTGCTCCGGCATAGATTGTGGGCTCATTAAAAGTGAGCCAAAAATCCACGTACTCTGAAAGCCGGCGAGCCGCGATTTCCGCGTAGCGGACAAAATATTTTACGCTATCAGAATTTTCAAATCCACCCTTTTTGGCAAACCATAAGGGATTAGTAAAATGATGCAAAGTGACAAAAGTCTTAAAGCCATGGTATTTGGCTGACTGTAAAACTTTTTCGTAATGCTCAAATTCTTTTTCGTTAAAAATCCCTTCTTTTGGCTCTATCCTCGCCCACTCTATTGAAAGGCGGGTGGCATTGTGCCCCAAATATTGGGCCAAAGCAAAATCTTCGTCATACCGGTTATAGCTGTCGCAGGCAATGCCGCTTTTAAAATCCTCGGGATCTAAACCTTTTGCCCTTAGCGCTTCTGTCCGCCTTATGCTATTCTCCCATTTCCACCAATCGCTGTTGATATTATTGCCCTCAATTTGATGCGCGCTCGTCCCCGCGCCCCACAAAAACCCATTAGGAAATTTGTATTTTTGTATCATGCTTCATGTTTTATATTACATGCTCCATCATATTATGCCACATCTTCCCCTAATTATCAAAATTTGATAAAATTGATAGACGGCGCTATCGTCTAGTGGCTAGGACAGGTGGTTCTCATCCACCAAACCGGGGTTCGATCCCCCGTAGCGCTACCACTTTAGATTTTTTACCCGCATACTCCTGATTTATCTTATAGACTTGCGATAATTTAGCGGTTCCAAACTTTTGTCCGTCAAAGTTTATTTTTTCTTTGCAAACTAATTTTTGGAAACGCAATCTTGTTTGATAATCTGCCTCTGACCAAGTTTTTGCCGTTGTCCTAACATACCCAAAACAATAATCTAACGCCGCTTCCATATCAAACTCCTCAACCCTGCTTTCTTGTATGAGCAGGTGTTTTTGATTTATGGCCTGATTGATTTTATTTTTCTGCTCTAAAAATTCATCATCATTGTATTTGCCGAAGCGATGAAAATCAAAAACCTTTTGCCGCTCTGCTTCTAATTTGGTAATTTCTTCCCTAACTCTGGCGTTCTGCTCATCAAGTTTTTTATAATTGCCCTGCCAAATATCTAACACCACAGCCTTAAACAATTTTTCGTATTTACCGCTCGGCGTAATTTCGTTTAGATATTCAACAAATAACTGCTCAAAAGTTTCTTTGGGTATGTATTGTGCTTTATCGCAACGAGTATGGACGTGGTGATAGTATGGATATTTTTGGCCGTGCCTGCCGGTAGAGCTACTACCGGTTATGGAACTGTGGCACAAAGCACAAACAGAGCCGCGCAAAGGAAATAAAGGATTGTTGGCATAGCGCGGGGCTATATGTGCGGATTTTTTGTAGCCCTCTTGGCATTTATAAAACAACTCTTTAGAAACAATCGGCTCAAACTTGCCCTCGTGTTCGCCCCAAATGTTTATACTGCCGCAATACACCGGATTTTTTACAATCTTTTCAATGAGCTGATTATAAGGCCGCTTACCGCTTCTTGTTTTAAGTCCTCTGTCTGCTAAAAATTCCGCCAAATTTTTGTAAGTGTAAGTTCCTTTAGCGTATTCCTCAAAACCTAAGCGGATTAAAGGCGCAACGCTCGGCTCTGGCGTTATGTTTGCTCCTTTGTGCGGCCGGTAGTACCCCAACGGCTCCGGCCAAACCCAAATGCCTTGCTTTACCCGTTCCAGCATACCGCCTTTTGTCCGTTCGGTTCGGACATTGTTATCAAACTCGGCAAAAACTGACAGCACACCTTCCATAGCTCTGCCTATTGGCGTTTCGTCTATTGGTTCAGTAACCGAGCGTAATTCAACGCCTGAACGCTTTAAAAAGGCTCTCACGCTAACGTGGTCGTCCATATTTCTAGCAAAGCGGTCAATCTTGTAAACAATAAAAAAACTAACCTTATTTTTCTTATCCGCACAAAATGCCAAAGCCTTGTTAAACTCTGTCCTGTTGGCCGTTTTTGCGCTCTCACCACGCTCCACAAAGACCCTTAAAACTTTTAAGCCCTGCTTGCCCGCATATTCTTTGGCCAGCCGCTCTTGAGTTTCTAGGCTGGTTCCCTCAAGCTGGTCTTTAGAGCTGACACGACAGTAAATAATGGCTGTTTTTTGCTCTTGGTTTTCCATAACTTAATGTTACCGCTTATTGTGAATTAGGCAATACCCACTCGGGATTTTTGGAAACGCCCTTTTCCTTTACCCATTTTTCAAAAGCTAACTGCCCCAAGCCGTACATATCCTTTACAATATCCAAAACTTCCTCATCTGGGAGGCCGTTTAACTTCGGTTCTATTTTTCGGCATTGTTCCAAAGTTAGCATAATAAAAATTAACTCGGCTTATACTTTAATCTCAAACAATTCCTACAACGAGGCTCTTCAACCATTGAATTTCGGTACAAATATTTAGCCCTTCTGCCGCAGTTGTTACAGGTAAAATAATAAATAAATCCTCGGCCGTCCCCTAGATTAGAGGGAATGAAATCAACTTCCTGCTCTTCCCAGTAGGGTACTTTGCTACCAATATCAGTTACCGATTTAAATTTGGTCTTGTCAGTGTTATTAAGCCAATCTCTGACATGTTCTGCCTCGTGCCTTCTTTTAACTCTCTTGGGCGTGTTGTAGCGTTGATGTAAGCTCAATAGGAACTGGTCAAAATAATCGGTTATATTGATTCTCTCTAATTCGTAAGTGAACATAGTTTTTATTCCTTTGGAGACCCAAAATCACTAATAATCTTTAATGTAAAAAAGAAAAGGGCACTTGCCCTAGTCCCACAATTAAGTGAGATTAGAACAAATGCCCATTCGGTCTTTCCGTTAGGGATGATTCAGTTTTCTAACTGAAGTAATAATAGCACATTATACAATTATGTCAATGCCAAGTCTTGCCAAAATCAAACATTTATTTTAACTCGCATTTGTGCTAAATTATAGGTAACAATTTTGCTTGCAAGGTAACACCCTATATGAGAATACCGAATTTCGTAATTAAGTACCGACTTATATTAACTGCCTATTTTACCATTGGTCTAGCTATATTGGTTATTTTTATAATAGTAAGAAAAAATTCATTGCCGACGGAATTTGCTCCTATGGACATTCCAGTACAAAAAATCAGTAGCGACCATAAAACAAGCAACCTTCTAATTGCAAATAGGCCAGTTGATATGCCTGAACTAGCCAACCAGCCGGACACAATTGCAGAGTTAAGAAAGGAAATAGAAGAGCTAAAAAAAAGGAAACCACAGACTATCATTAAAGAAGTTGCGCCCAAACAAAAAGATTTGGCGGTGATAATTGAGAAATGGAAACCCAGAATAGCCCATATTTATTGCGATTTTAAATACCGAGATGGTGATAGCTATTTATTTAAGTCTGGTTCTGGCACATTGTTTAAAATGTCGGATGGAAGTTACTGGATTTATACTAACCGTCATGTAATTACAGACTACAATGGTTACGGCCCAAATATTTGTTCGGCTTCATTGTCAGGAAATGATGATTATATCTTTTTCTTTAGCACAGATACTTTCGTTAGCGGTTCTGGTGTAGATTGGGGAAGTTTAAAAATAAATATTCCGAGCGAGTATGTAAAAAGTGTTGCCAATACAGTTAATGCTTTGCAATGTAAAAATAAGCCGTCCATAGGCGACGGCATAGTAGTGTTAGGTTATCCAATAATCGGTTCAATTAGCGACATTACCGCAACTGAAGGTATAGTTTCGGGCATAGAAGGCGACTATTACGTTACTTCAGCGAAAATAGAACAAGGTAATTCGGGAGGTGCGGCAATTTTAGTAAAAGATGATTGTTTTTTAGGTATTCCAACTTTTGCACAGACTGGCAATATAGAATCACTAGCTAGAGTTTTAGATATAAAAGCAATTTACAAATAAATTAAAAGCCCCGCTCATAGAAACTTACATTCCTTACTTTTTTAAACTAAAAACAAAACTAATTTTGCAGAGTGTCTGCCGTTTCTAATCACAATAGGTAGTTTTAAAAGCCTCTGATATAATGATAAAAAGCCTAAAGATTAAACACTTTTTGTTTAAGCGAAAACTCCTGCCACTCTTTTAGCTCGCTAATTAACTGATTCCAATCTGCCCCCACTAGCGCTACCAAATAAGAAAACTCAATTTAAAATTGAGTTTTCTTATTTAAAATATACAAAACTGATTATTATCTATGCCCAAATTATACCTTTAAACTCTCCGCTCACCATTAAAGGCACGCCGCGGATGGATTCCACGCGGTCAGCAATTTCCCGCACAATACAGCGGTGGTTGGAATTCCCGCAAGCGCAATGCGCGCAAAGCCCCTGCAACTCTTTTAATATTTGAATCTTTTTTATTTCAAATTCGGACATGTTAACTACTTGTAAGTTTTTTAACTTTAATATAAACTGTTTTCAAACCAAACCTTATAGGGTTTGGTAATAAAGGGGGAATTTCATATCGGACTCATTTTTGATTTCCGCAGGGACTTCCCCCCAGGTGCCGCCAGCGCCTGGGTGCCTTGCGGATGACGCGGGGTTGGTGACCACGAGCCAACCCCGCCGAATCTTTTTTACTCCAACTGCCTAATCACTCCCACCACTTTCCCCTGTACCATCCAGTCTTCTTTGGGATAAATATCCTTATAGTCAGGATTCTCCGCCTTAAGGTATGCGCGGTTTTTTATTTGCACGAATCTTTTTACCGTAGCTTCGTCGTGCAAGAGAGCTACAACAATGTCGTTATTCCGCACTTCGCGGGTCGGCCTAACAATTACCAAATCCCCTTCGTAAATGCCGGCATTAATCATACTGTCGCCGCGTACTCTTAGCAAAAACACATCGCGCCTGCTCTTTATCAGCGAGGAAGGCAGATTTATCCATTCTTCCACATGCTCTTCGGCCAAATGGGGGCTGCCGGCCTGAATCTGGCCCAAAAGCGGCACCCTGATTAAGCCTTTTTCCAAACTCTCTCCTAAGCTGTCTAAAACCTGTATGCCCCGGGCTTTGCCGCTGGTGCGGATGAACCCCTGTTTTTCCAAGGCATTTAAAAGTTTGGCAACAGCATTTTTTGACCTAACCTTAAGCTGTGTAGCCATCTCTGAAACAGACGGCGGCAGATTGTAATCGCGAATTTGCTTGACAATATATTTTAATAGTTCTTTTTGGCGGTCGGTAATATTTTTCATATGATTTAAACCCATTGGTTAATTTATATTCTTATTTTAAACGCTCGTTCACCTATTGTCAAATGCTTAATTTTATTGGCCTTTTGTACACCTATTAAAAGTTATCCACAATTTTAAATAACTGATAACCACTAATTAATAATCAATAACCGATGCGACTCAGTTATTAGTTATCAATTATTAGTTATCAGTTTTATTTGATATCCAACAGGAATTTAATAAATGCCACTGCGCCCTGCCAGACGCTTTTTAAAATAGGCACTGAAGCAGGCAGTAAAACCACCAGCGCGATAAGATAGATGAAGTCTTTTTTTATAACTTTAAAAATCGCGTATGCCAACAAGACCGCCAGGCCAATGGAAATGATTGGCCTTAAATTTTCAGGAAAATTAGCCAGGAACTCTATATAAAGGTTTTGGATTTCATTCATAATGGATCATGGATTAGATCGCTGATTTCACTGATTTTGCAGATCGCTCGTATAGGTATGGCATAGTTGCGATTAGCGCAATCTGCGACATCTGCGCTTATCTGTGATCGTATCACTTTTTTCCCACTTTATCAACCACAACCATGTGCCTATGGTCAAATATGTCCTTGATAAATTTGTCAAAAGTATCCCGGCGGGACAAAAATTCTTTTGCCGACATGACGCTGTAATTTAATTCCACGCCCATTATCCCCTGCCATTTGCGAAGGAACGCGTCCAATTTTTTCAAATCGATCCTGCCGACCAATAAGATGTCTACCGGCAAATTGGCGTAGCCGGCAAACACGCCTGAAAGAAACGCCGCCTTTGGCAAAAGCTTTTTTACGCTCTCGGTGAGCTTGTCTTCAATAGGCCGGCGGAATTTCAAAATCTTATTTTTAGCCCAGGGTGGGAGCTCTTTTCTGGCGTTGAAAAAATAATACTTTTTGCCATGCTTGGAAAATGAGCGCATCAGGCCGTTTTGCTGGAGGCGGCTTAAAACATGGGAGGCGGTGCCTGGATGCACGCGCAAAAACGTGGCCACCTCGGCTATGGGGAAGCTCCTATGGGGCAGGCTTAAAAATATGGCCGCTGCCTGTGAAAGTTTTTTAGAATTCAGGATTTCTTCAAACATGGACCACAGATACACAGATTAAGGCAGATTACACAGATATGAGACATGGGATCAAATCCGTAAAACTGTGACTTGATAGGACAATTTGATATTAAAATCTGTGTCATCAGTGCCTATCTGTGCATCTGTAGTCTATTATATCACAACTTTCACAAATCAAAAATATATTGTATAATAATAAATAAAGTCAGAGCTTTCTTTCAGCGTTTATTCAGCGTCAATATCAGCGATAAATCAGCGGCCAAACCGTTGAAGTGAAGGCTACTTTGTAAATTGATAGGCTCTGATTTCAAAAAATATCCTAAACTATATGGAACTCGAATCCCAAGTCGCAAAAATCCAGCTCGGGGCCGAAAAAGACGCTGGCGTTTTTGTTTATCTATCCGCAGAAAAACTGCCCTTGGAAGACAGCGAAAGCTTTTTAGTTGCAGAAATTCTGGAAAATGATGAGGAGCGGCACGCTTCCTGCGAGCAAATTGTTCTAAGCATAAACGCGGCCATAAGGCGGACGTTTAAAAAAAATACAGGGAGCGGCGCTTTCGAGGCAAGTATAGCCCAGGTTAACTCGGAATTGGGCAAGCTTGCTTCCATGGGCGAAGTCAATTGGATAGATAAATTAAATTGCATTATTGGCGTCAAGATAGGCGCCGCATTTAATATTGCTACCACGGGCAAGGTTGCTGCTTACCTTTTGCGCGGGCAGGAGCTGACCGACATTTCCTGTTCTGCCAACAAGGCGAGCCATCCTTTAAAAACTTTTGAAAACTTCGCGGCAGGCAAACTTAAATTAGGGGATATTTTAATTCTTTCCACAAACCAGCTTTTTAACCATATTTCAGTCGATAGGCTAAAAAGCCTCTTAAATCAGGGCGACTTTTTAAAAGCTACGGGACGGATAGTGGAACTTTTAAAAGCAAACGCCGCGGGTAAAATTGCTGTGGGCAGTATTTTAGCCTTAGAAGTAGAAAAAGGTTCAGCGCCCGAAGAACAGATAGATTTGGAGGAATATATTGAATCCGCGGCTCCTTTAGGGCCTTCTTTCCCTTCCAAAGTTTGGCAATTCATAATTTCAGCCGTGGTCCCGGGAAAGAGAAGCAACGCAAGCGGCACAAACCTTACGGAAAGGGCTTCGTTAAATACCCGCTTCGGCCGAATATCGAGGCGCATAAAAGCTTACGGCCTCAAAATAAAAAACTTATTTTACGCTTTAAGGAAAAGCGTTAAATACGGCAAAGACAATTTTTCGCCCTCCCAGGTCAGGCAGTTCAGCCCGCAGAAAAAATTTTTCTTCTTCTCGGCGTTAATCCTGCTTTTCGCCCTTCTTTTGCAGGTTACCACGGCTGTGTATTTAAAATCCAGGAATAATGCCCAAAACAAAGTTTTGTCCGTCATTGCCGAAGCGCGCAAAAATTTAAGCGACGCTGACGCCGCGCTGTTATACAAAGACGAGCCGGCGGCCAAAGAATTTTATTTAAAATCCATGAACTTAGTTAACTCGATTGAACGTCCGAGTAAAAACCTAATTGCCCAAATTGACGAAATCAAGAAGCAAGGCGAGGAGATTAAAATAAAACTGGAAAAAACCATTGAGGTTGGCGCGGAAAATTTGGGGACATTGGCGGAATCTGATTTTTTGATAAAATTGCCGGAATACCTGGCCGCGGAGTCTGGCAATCCCGCCTCGCCAAACGCAAGCCAAGGCGGGACCATAGTCAGCTTTAACAAAGACGACAAAACCATCCGCGACGATGTGTTAAAATCCCCCGAAAAATTTGCGCTCGCCGAAGCCGTAGGCAAAAACAAGGCTGCGGTTTACGCGGATGGGGCTCTTAAAATTTGGGACTACATTCAAGGTTCTCTTGGGCCGGAGTTTATTTCTAGCGTGCCTAAAGCCGAAAATGCCGCGGGACTGAAGTTTTATCCGGCCAATTCCCGCGTGTACATGCTTGACAAAAGCAAAAACCAAATTTTGAACTTCGCCGTCCTGGGCGAATCCTTGGGCCGCTCTTTGATTGCCGTGAATTTAAAAAATGATGACGGCAGGAACGCCGTTGACTTGGCCATTGATGGCAGTATTTATATACTGACGCCCGGTGATATTAAAAAATACCACTCTGGGGCGCCTGAAAGTTTTGGTCCTTTAGCTCTTCTAACGCCGCTTTCGAGCCCCAAAAAGATTATTACCAAAGCTGACCTAACTAACATTTATATACTCGATAGCGGCAATAGGCGGATAGTAGTTTTAAATAAAAAAGGCGGACTGGTTTACACATTAATAAATTCCGGCTTTACGGATTTAAGGGATTTTGAGGTTGATGAAAAAAATAGAATGATTTATGTTTTAAACGGAGCGAGTTTGTTGAAAGTCGTGATGCCGTAAATAAATACATCGAATCAACGAATGGAACGAATCTACGAATGACAACGAATGTAGTCAAATTTCTAAATTCAATATATTGAACTCCTCAACAATTTTAGTCACTTCCTCTGCGCTGTTAGTTTCCATTAATTTCGCCCTTAATTCGTGGGCGCCTGGAAAGCCTGTGGAATAAGCTTTGAAGTTTTTTCGCATTGTGGCGAACGACTTTAAACCTTTGTGCGTTTTCTCGAACAATAACGCATGTTCCAGCATGACCTGAAGTTTTTCTTTTACAGATGGCTGGTGTCCATCGCGCCTAAAAATCCACGGGTTGCCAAACGCTCCCCTGCCTATCATAACGCCATCGCAATTAGTTTCCCTGATGCGTTCCATAGCCTCTTGCCTGCTTTTAATATCGCCGTTGCCTATAATTAAGGTGGAATTACGTAATTGATTGCGTAATTCCACTGCCTCTTTTATTTTTCCCCAGCGCGCCGGCACTTTGGATTTTTCCTGTTTAGTGCGCGCGTGGATGGCAATGGCCGCGAGATTATATTTGAGCAATTGCTCCAGCCAGGCTTTCATTTCCTCTGGCTTAGAATACCCTAAACGGGTTTTGGCTGAAACAGGCAATCCGCCCGCGCCTT
>Ga0209542_10013309_pt1 | contig 14216 bp, 20 predicted proteins | sample RifCSPhighO2_01_FD_184028 | JGI IMG/M metagenome (GOLD analysis project Ga0209542, IMG submission 184028) | Soil microbial communities from Rifle, Colorado - Rifle CSP2_plank highO2_0.1 (SPAdes) (version 2) | ecosystem: Environmental > Terrestrial > Deep subsurface > Rock core/Sediment ...
GCCGGTTTGCCCCAAGCAGCGATTTCAAAAAGAGCCGAGCCAGCACGGCTGACAACTATGTCAGCCGCGCTGGCCGCCATTTTTAACGGCAAATCATCTAAATATTCGTAGGCCTTATAGCGCGCCAACAATGGACTGCCTTCACCCAAAGCCACAACGGCTGTTTCTTTCGCCAAAACAAATTGTTTTTTGCCGGTCTGGTGAATAATTTGATACTTCTGTAAAAGCGATGGCAAAGCCCCGAGCACAATGTCATTTATTAATTCTGCCCCTTGCGAACCGCCAATTATAAAAATTACCGGTATTTCTGGCGCAAAATTAAAATAAGCGCTCGCGCCTTCCGATACCAAGTTCTGAATACTTTCCCGAATCGGATTGCCAACGCAAGCCACTCTGTCGGCTGGAAAATAGCGCGCCGCCTCCGGATAAGAAACGGCAACTTTAACCGCAAACTTTCCGGCCCAAAGATTAACTTTGCCCGGCACTGAATCGGACTCGTGAATAACTACCGGAATTCTAAAAATTCTTGCCGCCAAAATCGCTGGAAAACTGGCATAGCCGCCCTTACCAAAAACCACATCCGGATAAATGCCAAACATTTCAGCAATCGCCTTAAGCGCGCCAAAAAATGTTTTGAACAAGTCGGTAAAATTCCAAAATGAAAAATAGAGACGAATTTTGCCAGCGCCAACTTTCTTAAAAATTATTTCATTGTCATACAATAATTTCTCGTTATAAGGATTATCAGACATAAAATACAAACCGGGCGCGACTAACTTTTCAATCCGAACAATTTTGCGAATCGCCTCCGCCACCGCAATTATCGGGTAAAAATGTCCCCCACTACCTCCACCTGTTAATAAAATTTTCATAAAATGTTACTAATTAAAAACTCGTATAGCAAACGGCAAAAAATATTGCTTGAGCGAAATGGGACTGACGGAATACTGGCGTTTCGGCTGGCAAAAATCTTTTATAACATCAGCCAAAACTCGCACTTCTTTTTTGCTTGATTCTGTTTCCAAAGATGATTCAATTTCACCGATTATTTTTTCAGAACGAATTCTGGCGCTATTTGATAACTCTTCATCACCTTTTTCTAAAGCGCTCAAAAGCCGAGCAACCTCACTACCAAGATTCGCCATTAAAAAAGCTGGCGTGTGTTTGGTGTTCATATAATTTTGGAATTAACAATCTCTTTAACTTTTTGTCTAATCTTCTCGTCACCAATCATCATATCAAAATTGCCCGCTGTTGGTCTAATGTTTATAAGTGAAGTGTATTCCAACCATTTCTCGCGCGGTTTTTTGAAATAGACATTAAAGCCCCACAAATTCAACTGACTTGAGCCATCTTCAATTAATGTTATGTTCGCGTCCATATGATATTCGCCGCCAAACGCCACCACGCCGCGTTCAATGTCAACGACACCCTTTATCATAGAACTATAAAACTCCTTCGCTAGTGTTTTCAGTTCTTCTAAACCTATTTGGTCTTTAACAATTTTCGTGGTCATTTTTTAATATAATATCATTAAAACTATTTCTTGATATGCCGAGAGACGCCTAAAATTATGCCGGTTTCAAGGAGCGCGAACAGCAATGTTGTGCCGCCTTGGCTAATAAATAACAACGCTGTGCCGGAAAGCGGTATAACATTGAGCATCGCCGACATATTAATGAACGATTGGGATACAATCATCACTACAATACCAACAACCATTAAACTGGCAAACGAATCGGGGGAACGATTGGCAATCCAAAGCCCCCGCCAAGCAAAAGCGGTAAAAAGTAAAATCAAAAGCGCCGCGCCAATAAAACCAAACTCTTCGCCCACCACCGCAAAAATAGAATCGCCCATTGGTTCTGGTAAATAACTAAATTTCCGAACACTTTGGCCAAAACCGCGGCCTGTTAAACCGCCGGAACCGATAGCGATAAGCGACTGGTGAATTTGATAACTAGCGCCCGTCGGGTCATCATTCGGATTAAAAAAGGTTTGGAAACGCTCCTTTATATAAGGACGAGTAGAAACCAGAGCCACAATACCAAAAATCACTATCAAAAAAAGCAAAATGGCGTGCTTCCACTTTCCGCCACCAGCTAAATACATCGCAAAACCGGTAGCGAAAAATACCAAGAAGGTGTCATGGTCCGGCTGATTAAGAATCAAAATACCAACTATTGCTAACAAAATTATCAGCGGCAAAAGTCCATATTTAAATTCGGCGGCGCGCACCCTAAAACCAGACAACCAAGCGGCAAAATAAATTACAAAGCCAATTTTTAAAAGTTCAGACGGCTGAAACGATTGGCCGAAAATTAAAATCCACCGATTCGCTCCTTTATATTCCACGCCGATACTGGTGAACACTAAAGCTGTCATCACTAATGAAAAAATAAAAATATACAAAGCGTTGCGCCGCCAAAAAACAGGGGGAACTTTGGAAGCGCCCCATAACAAAAGCAAACCGGGCAATAAACCGAAAAAAATCTGCTTCAGCGCCACCGAACCAAAACTGGCGCCACTTTCTCTAACCAGCAAACCCATCGCCGCCGACAAAAAAATCAAAAGGCCGGCGACGACCAGCAGCCCGACAATAATCAAAAATATCTTATCAACTTTTTTCATCTTTTTTTATGGTTTAGAAATTTTAACCTCCGAGAAAATCTCTGTATCTTCAAATACCGATTACGGTATCTATAGCTCTTAGTGTTTTTGCCGTGTCAGTCGTACTACCACTTTGCCGTTCGTCTAAAAATTTCTTGGCTTCTTCTCTTTTTTGTTTCCGAGCCGTCTGATTACTTAAAAATTTCTTATAGCCAGCATTTATTGCTTCATCCTCTGTCTTGAAGCACCTAAAATCTTTTTCGAAACTTTCTATAAAATAGGCGGACATTATAAAGGTGTCATCTCTAATAATGTCGTATAAATTTTCGCCGGATTTGGCTGGATAGCCAAAAATTGTTCCCACTGGAAGATTGATAGCTCCGTGTGGACTTGAATCTGAAGTAGAAAAAATGGGGCAACCAGTTATCTTTTCTACATTGTCTTGTGGTTTAGCGATAAAAATAAGCCACAATAATATCCCGACCCCCATTAGTCCCCCTATGGTTTTGACAAGCTGTTTTTTCTCCGGCGACATGTTGTTAAAAATTAATGATAATTTTTGGAATTTCAAAATTTATCAATAAAAATGGCAATCAGTGAAGTGATAAGTGCCGTAATTACTGAAATTACGATAGTGCGAACATCTCCTTTCATCCCGTACCATGTCTTTGTGTACCAAGAAGAGAACACCAAAAGACCTTTTTCTTTTGCCCGATAAAAATTTAACGAGTATGTAGAGCCTAATTTAGTTCCTTCTACATCTTGAGGTACCTCTTCGATGTAACCCCTTACCACTAGATTTTCGACTGACCGACGATCTCGCTGGGCAATACCATTGATTAAATCGGTGGGCGACAAGAGACCCCCACGATCAACTACTGCTCTTAATATTCTTTTCTCATTTTCAGTCATGATTATTTTGTTAAATAAAACACAAAATCACTTTTTGCCCAAGTTTCCTACAATTTTTATTTCTTCCAAACAATATGTCCGTTTATATTATGTCTCTCGTAGGTTTCCAAAACATCGGTACAAAATTTCAACAATTCTTCGTTCTTTTCACTTTTTGCCAGTTCATAAAGACGAATAAACATTTTCTTTCCGGTTTCAGTTTGCTTTAAATTCTTTTTAATAAAATTGTGTTGCGAACAAAGTGTCTGACCATTCTCAATTTTTGCTTCACCGCCAAAATCCTTTGGTTTTATGTGGTCAACATGTAAATCAACGCCATCCTTTTCTCCTCTGCCACAAATGACGCACTTGTATCCATCACGCTCTAGGATTTCTTCTTTTTGAACTGTGGTAAAATCTTCCAAATCTCTTTTATGTGCTTTGACGGGATCATATCGATAAACTCCTTTGGCGACCTTTATCAAGAAACCACCTTGTGCTAATTGGCGAATTGCTCTATCTGGGTCACGGAAAACCCCGCCAACTCTTTTTTTATAAGTAGCGACAAGCCAATCAACCACCTCCGGGTGGGCTATATCTCTATTAGGATTATCCTCAAAAAATTTAACGACAAAATCTCTTTGGGAAAAATCACTCCACTTTTTGTTTTTCATATTTTTTGCGTAAAGTTAGGTTGATTTAATTTAGCATCTTTTTTTAATCTTTCAATGGCAATATCACAATATTGTCTATCTATATCGACCCCAATACCATTTCGGTTGTGTAAATACGACGCGATAAGTGTTGTCCCGCTCCCAAGAAACGGGTCCAAAATAGTATCGTCAATGAAACTGAATAATTTTATACACCGCTTTGGTAATTCAATCGGGAAAGGCGCGGGGTGTCCACCTGCTCCCTTTTTACTTTGTCCAGAAAATGTCCAAACACCATTTGTCCAATCCATAAATTCTTGCTTCGTAATATCATTTTTTCTGCTACCCCCCGTTTTTTTCCAGCTATCCTTATACAAAATCAAAATCAATTCTACCGGGGCAATAACATAAGGTGCCGAAGCGGACATAAAAGAACCCCAGGCGGTGCGACGAGAAATATTGCCCTCGTTCCAAATAATCGTTGAGTGATATTTCCAACCGACATCTTTTGCAATCTTTGTAATGTCCGCACCAACAGATTTTTGCCCGCCTTTGTTTTTATCAAGCGGAATATTCAAACAAAAACGACCTTCGTTTTTTGTTAAGTCAAAACACTTTTTGATCCATTTCCGTGTAAATTCCAAATAATCCTCGTACGACAAATCGTCTGCGTGAGAATTGTAATGTATATCAACATTATATGGAGGTGAAGTAACAATCAAATCAACAGAATTTTCCAGTATAGCTGTTGTCTTCAAAATGTCATCGTTGAAAATTAAAATTCCTTTCTTTTCAAAGTATGAATTTACCATGTCCACATCCTACCACACATTCGGACTGATGTCCTCAATGTTTCGTTGCCAAAACTCCTCAACTTTTGGCGAGGTTTTTGAAGATGCTGTCCGATTATTTTTATCCCCACCTAATCTTGACTTTTGATTGTGACTTGTTAGAATGCTGACATCACTACGAAAAAGCTCCCATGTGGGTTCCGTCCCACAGCGGGGCTTTTTCATTTATGGTTGTCTTTATCACCTTTTGTATATTCAAGACGATTTTTGAACCTTTCAAGAAAAACAATGTTCTCCGGGGCGGCTTTTTTGAGCAAGATCGATGCTTTTTGAGAATTTGGGCTCAATACAATTTCAAACCTCTTTCTATCCTTGAGAAAATTTACAAGACAAGCAAAATCGCCGTCTCCGGTAACCAATACGGCTTTATTAAAAAATTTTTCATACATATCGGACACTGTCTGTAAAACCATTTCGGCGTCGCAATTTCCTTTGATTTCCCCATATCCATCCGGAACGGTTGGTTTAAAAACAACAGTGTAGCCCCAATTCTGAAGGTCACGGTATAAATTAGTATTTATAGGAATAAAACCGAGAAATATGTAGGCCTTGCTGACTCCGTATTTTTCCAAAAGCCACACTCGAAATTTTCTATAATCTAAACGCCAACCAAGCTCAGCTATACCTTTGTGCAAATTGGCGCCGTCCACATAAGCAAAATTATTATCGGGTTTCTTCATGGAATTTTTAATAATCCTACCACACATTCGGACTGATGTCCTCAGTGTTTTGTTGTCAAAACTCCTCAACTTTTGGTGCGGTTTTTGAAGAGGAAAATAAGAGATAAAGGCCTCGCCTTTGCAACCCAAGGCGAGGCCTTCTTTCGAGAACTTACCGCAAAAGAGCGATAATGGTGCCGAGGATGGCGAAGACGATACCTAAAATCCAAAAGCGCATCGTCACTTTATAGGGCGGCCAACCGAGCGCTTCAAAATGATGGTGAATGGGCGCGATGAGAAAGACCTTTTTGCCACGATATTTTTTGGAAAGCACTTGAATAATGTTAGACAAGGTAGTAGCAACCAACGGCAAGGCGACCACCGGCAAAGCAATCAAACCATGTCCTTCACCCAGAGAATCAGTCATAAAAGCGACAATGCCGAGCGTAATGGTTAAACCCATAGTGCCGGTTTCCGACATATAAAAGCGCGCCGGCGGAATATTAAACCAAAGAAAAGCCAAAATGCCGCCGACGATCACAGCGCAAAACGCCGCCAAATTAATTTGACTTTGTTGAAAAGCAATAACAGCGTAAGCGGAAAACATTGCCGCAAAAACACCGCCAGCCAAACCATCAATGCCATCAATCACCCCGCCGGAGTAAAGCCCGAGAATTACCAAAACAAACAGCGGAATAAACAGCCAGCCGATTTGTAAATCGCCGAGATAAGGCAAACCGATGGCAGCAACATCCAATTTGAAATAAAACCAAAAAGCGGAAACCAAAGCGATAATGGAGACCAAAATCAACCGCTTTTTGAGCGACAGACCGCCGGCGAGATGCGAACCGTTACCGCGAATATCCAGCCAGTCGTCAATTAAGCCAATCAACCCGCCAAACAATAAAGCAAACAACGGAATCCAAGTTTGATTGCGACTCATAAAATCAATTTTAGCGAAAATGTCGCCAGAAAAAATTTGTGCCGACAACCAAAACAGAAGCGTGGTCAGGGCAGCAGAAAACCAAATAATTACGCCGCCCATTTTCGGCGTGCCAACTTCGCGGTTTTTGTGAAGTTCGTTAAAAATTTTTGTCTCTTTGCCGTCTAAATCAACTTTACCAGCTTTCTTTTTCCACATTTGCCGGCGATAAAGAAAATTCGTCCACAGCGGCGTCAAAGCGATGCCAATAAAAAAAGCGAAGGCGGCGGGCAAAAAAACTTTTACAATATCGGCTATCATAATGATAATTTTTAAATAAAAAATTCTTTCTCGGCATGTGTTTTCTTGGAGCACGGATATTTTCCTGCTGAAAAATTCCTCGTGCTCGCGCCAGTCGCGCTCGCAAGTCTCCAAAAAACACCTGCCTCAACGAATTTTTTAAAATTAGCTATTTTCTTCATTTCTAATAATTTAAAAAGCTAATTGTGGTGGACGCTAATTTTTCCACATCAACGAACCGACCTTGCTCGCTGGAACCCAAAACTACAATCGCTATGGGATGACCCAAACCAGCATCCATCAGCACCGCCAGATTGCCGCCAGCCAAATCAGTGAAGCCGGTCTTGGAAGCGATTAGCCCGGGAATTTTTAACACCGCTTCATTGGTATTCTTGGCTTCGCGGTTCTTGCCGTCTAACGACGAGACCTTGAAAACCAGCTGACGAGTGGCTTCAAATAAATCCGGATATTTTTCAACGGCATAAACCAATAAATTCGCCACATCCCGCGCCGAACCATAACTGCCACTGACTTGCGTTTGTAAATCCAAACCGGTCTCATTCATAAAATAGGTCTGGACGAGACCGAGGGAGCGCGCTTTCTCGTTCATTTGACTGGCAAAATCTTTTTCCTTAACAACGACTTCATTCACCAATCCTTCCGTATTTTGCCCAACGCCAGTAGAAACGGCGGCCGCGGCGGCCGCCAAAGAAGCCGCGCCATCGTTGGACGAAACCAGCAAAGTGAAGTCCAGCAAATCGCGCACCCGCCATTTTTCACCAACCCGCAAACCGCTATCCCCTTCCTTTTTGATAGAATCACTATCAATTGTTATCGTTGTGTAATCTGGCAAAATCTCCCGAGCGATAACCGCCGTCATAATTTTTGTTAGTGAAGCCAAAGGCAATTGCTCTTCGCTATTCAAAGAATAAATAATTTTATTTTCCAGCGCGTCAAAAACTATCGCCGCTTTGGCTTCCAAATTTATTTCATCAAAAGGACTGGGCCGAACCGCCGCAACTGATAATGGCAATTCATCCGGCAAAGTCGGCGCAACAACTGCCGGACCCAAATTCACCAAAATTATTAACGCCACAGCTGAAAACAAAACAAACGGAAAAGCCGCCGAAATTCCCTTGTAGATTTTCGTCCAATTACTGACTTTTTGTTGGTAATCTTTCATACTAATGAAGCTAGCGAAGCTATTGAAGCTGTTTAATCTCCTCCCTGACCGCTTGATAATCGGGTAAATCCTCTAATCGCTTAATGCCCATATATGATAAGAGTTCAAAGGTCGGTTTGTAAAGGTGGGTGCGCCGGTCAGAAGAATTTTCTAACCGCTCAACTAAACCGCGAATCAGCAAACTGCGCAAGGTGTAGCCAGAATTAACTCCGCGGATATAATCAATTTGCTGTTTGCCCACCGGCCCTTGATAAAGAATTATTGTCAGGGTTTCCAAGCTGGCTTTAGAAAGCTCGCTGGCTAATTCTTCTTTGGCTAGCGATTCCATTAAATCACTAAGCCCCGGCGCGGTGCCTAGCGCCACCTCATTGTCTTTTCGTAAAAGCGCCACGCCCCGAGCAGCAAGTTTTCTTTCTAATTCATCAAGCGCCGGCGCGATTTCTTTTTCCTCTACACCTAACCAAAAGGCCAGCCGCTTCAGAGAAACCGGCTCGCCTTTCCAAAAAAGCACCGCCTCAATTTTCGCCGCTAAATTCATTCCGATATTTTAGCACAATAGACAAAAACAAAAATAGTGATAAAATACCAAATATGACTACTTTGGCTGTTTCAAGAAAAGAATTTGAAAGCGTAATCCGGAAAAGCATCCGCGAAGCGTTGGCTAGCGAGCTAGCACAAATCCGTGCAGTATTTTTACCATTTGTCTCCGATAACGAACAAAAAGAGATTGAGCGACGATACGGAAAACCAACTCGCAAAGCCGCTAAAAGTTATATCACACGAATATAATGTGGGATGTTGATTTTTCCGCTGGTGCCCTGAAATTTCTGACAAAGAACCACATCGCCAAAGAAAAAATCTTGGAAAAAATCCGCCTCGCCGTGAAATTTTTTCATGGCGAGGTGGTTAGCATTGACATCAGAAAAACCAAAGGCAAATGGGCGGGATTTTACAGAATCCGTTCTGGAAAATTACGCATCATCGCTGAATTTGATTTTGAACACCAACGCGCTTTTATCGAGACCATCGATTGGCGCGGAGAAGTGTATAAATAAAAGATGGGTTGAGACACCTGTCCCAACCCACACCCAACCCAATCCTCAATGAGGAACCGTAGGGACTATGTCCCAACAACACAGTCCGCTAAGATTGTAACTCTATTCGTTTCAAAAAGTCAAGGGCTATCTGGGGACAATTTTAGTCATAACCGCCTCCAAAAAAGCGCTAAACAGCGGGTGCGGAACAAGTGGGCGAGATTTAAATTCGGGATGGAATTGCGAGCCCAAGAAAAATGGGTGGACTTTCGTAGGCAATTCAACGATTTCCATCAATTTGCCATCAGGCGAAACACCGGAAAAAACCAAACCGCCTTGCTCTAATTTTCCGACAAATTCCGAATTGACTTCGTAGCGATGTCTGTGCCTTTCGGAGATTAGCTTGTAGCTGTTAGCTTGCCCGCCCGCTTCGCCTTGCGAAGCAAGGCGGGCGGGTAGCTTGTAGCTTTTTGAATCTGAATAAGCCCGATACGCTATGGTGCCGGGAATAAGTTGCGCCGGATAAGCGCCGAGCCGCATTGAACCGCCGTAATTGCCTTCGGCTAATTTTTTCTTTTGATCCGGCATAATATCAATCACCGGCGCGTTTGTTTCGGGATTGATTTCTGTGGTATTGGCATCTTTCAATTTCAAAACATTGCGCGCAAATTCCACACACATCAATTGCATACCATAACACAAACCGAGATATGGGATCTTATTTTCCCGACAAAATTTAATCACCGCTAATTTTCCCTCAATCCCGCTCTCACCGAAGCCACCTGGCACAATCACGCCGGCGAAATTTTTCAACGATTCCACTTTTTCCTCGCCGGTCTCGAATCGTTTGGCATTTAGCCAAGTCAAACTGGCCTTGACGCCGAGTTTCGCCGCCGAATGTTTAATGGCTTCAATTATTGAAATATAAGCGTCGGACAAAACGAAATCACCGGTATCAAAATATTTGCCGACAATTGCCAATTTCACTTCACCTTTTGGATTTTTCACTCGGGACACAAAATTTCGCCACTTTGCCAAGCCATCTTTGCGCATTCGCGATTTCAATCCGAGCTGTTTCAAAATTAGAGCGCCGATATTATCGCGTTCAAAATTCAAAGGCACTTCATAAATACTTTCAATATCTGGCGCCGAAACCACCGCTTCGGCCGGCACATTACACCAAATGGCGATTTTTTCTTTGCGCTTAGCGTCTAATGCCACCTCGCTGCGAGCAATAATAATATCCGGCTGGACACCATAGGAATTTAGCTGGCGAACAGCGTTTTGAGTCGGTTTGGTCTTCATCTCGCCGATTTTGTTGGGGATTGGCAAATAGGTAACGATAATGAATAAAACATCGCCGGGATTTTTTAATTTCATACCTCGCGCCGCCTCAATAAACATAATGTTCTGATAATCACCAACGGTGCCGCCGATTTCAACCAGCGAAACATCAGAGCCACTAACTTCCGCCGCCCGCTCAATCCGCCGGCGAATCTCGTCGGTAATGTGGGGAATTGCCTCCACGCATTTGCCTTTGTAACCAAGGGCGCGCTCTTTCTGGATGACATGCTGATAGACCATACCGCTGGTAATGTAATCCTCGCTACCCAAATTTACTTCCATAAATCTTTCATAGTTACCCATATCCTGGTCGCATTCCATTCCTGAATCCAAAACAAAAACCTCGCCGTGTTCGGTGGGATTCATCGTGCCGGCGTCAACATTCAAATAGGGGTCAACTTTCACCAGATTAACCGAAAAACCTTTGGCTTGAAGAATTTTGCCGATAGCCGAAACCGCCACGCCCTTGCCTACCCCACTCATCACTCCGCCAATTACGAAAATGTATTTATGATTTTTTTTCTTCATTAAAATTTATCTAATAATAGCAAACTTATTTCCCACTTGCTTGGTTGACAAAACCTTACTTGTGTATATTATTTGAAGAGTTATTGTACCCACAAAGTTATGAAGAATCTTGCTGGATTACAACTGAAGGAACTGCTCGATTTGGTTGACACCGAAGCCTGCGAGCTTGATGGCGAACACTCAGCAAAAAAAGAGATCCTCCGCCGGTTTGGTGAAGTGGAGCAAAGGGCTCAAAAGGCCGAAAAACAACTTCGTGATCAAATTATCCTTACAACACACCCTCCTGAAGAATTGAATTTCAAGAGCGTGTGAACCAAGCACTTTCCTCCTTTGTCCCCCAAGTCCCGATGTGACATCGGGGCTTTTTTATTTTTAATTTGTTACCCGCAACCACTCGCCTCGCGAAATACCAGCTTGTCTTAAAATCTCTGCAAGTAAATGATGTGAGATGTCGCCGCGATGCGGATTGGGAATTCTGACTTTTAAATTAACTCTCGCCATAAACGAATGTCTGCCGCCGGGAAAAGGTCCGTCAAAACCGAGTTTCTTGAATCCGCGAACCAAATTGTGTAAAGAAATATTCCTAGGCATAAGCCATTCGCTTTTTGCCAAAGACCGACGAAAAACCCAACACCCTTTCGCCGGCCCTTATTTTCACCACCAGCCAATCTTCCAGAACTTCTTTTAATTCTTCACGACATTCTTCAAGAGAATCAGCGTTTGCCCACACCCCCTTAACGCCTCGGATTTCGCCGAAATAAGTGCCATCGCCGAGGATTCTGTAAGCGGCGTTTTTTAATTTTGAGTTTATAAAATCAGTAATCATAACTTGAAGATATCACAATTTACTCAAGCATTCAAATATCTCCTAACCGCCAAAAAACTGGAAGCGATGCCGAGGACAATGCCAGAACCAAAAATGAGTAAAAAGATTTGCGGGAAATTATCCAAGTAATAACGAAAAACATTCACGCCAAAGAAAAAGTCGGCGGTCTTGGGTCCGAGCCAATAAGTGATTGGGTAAAAAGTTATCAAAGCAATAGTGGCGGCGGCAATGCCATAGAGAGCCGCTTGTAAAAGAAACCTCGCGCTGATATAACGGCCGCTCGCTCCCATCAACCGCATCACCGACACCTCGTCTTTGGAAATAAAAATCGTCAGCCGAATGGTATTGTAAGTGATGAGAATAGAGACGGCGGCAAAAAACAAAATTACAAACAAACCGAGTGTTTGAGCGGAACTGGTCACTCTAATTAATTTATCAATGGCAATTTTATTTTGATAATAATTTACTTTATCAATAATTGAGGTCTTGCCGTCACCGATTAACCGACCACCCTGATCCAAAAACTTGGCTATCCTCTCGTAATTAGTAGCATCAGCCGCCTTAATATTTAGGGCGGCACCCAAGGGGTTGTCGCCCAATTCATTGAGTGATTGCAGGGTAAGCTGGTCATCTTGGTGTCGTTCCTTAAAATCCACCAGCGCTTGCTCGCGAGAAACATATTCTACTTTCGCTACTTCCGGCAATGCCTCCAAAGATTTTTTCAAAGATAAAATTTCTTCCTCCGGCGCCGAAGTGACAAAATAAACATTGACATCAACTTTGTCTTTGAGCGCGTCAATGGAAGTCCGCAACAAAACGCCGGTAAAAATCAGCGAACCAATAACAAACAAGGTGACAGTCATCACCGCCACCGCCGCCAACGACACAAAACCATTGCGCCAGAAACTGGCGAAACTCCAACGCAACACTCTTTTAATCTTAATCCAAAACATAAGAAAAATTAAAATTTAACTTTAACTTTTTAACACTTTGTATTATACCCCAAATCATTCGGTATAAAAATGCCTGCTTAATTCTTCTTCGGGAACGAATCTCTTCGCCTGATTGAAAATCGCGCTAAGCGTGCCTCTGTCTAACTCTTTATGATTCGGTATGGTGAGAATCTGTTTCCCCAAAAAAGAAGCCCGCGCAAGTTTTATATGACTACCTTTTTGTCCAGACACCGAAAATCCGATCCTCTTAAAAATCGCAATGACTTTCTTGGCAGAAAGTGTCTTTAATTTAGGCATAAGCAACTCGTGGCAATTCAAAATTTACAAGCACCGACGGTTTCTGAATCAAACCCAAATTAACTAAATTTTCTCCATCCAAATGTAAAAACACCGCCTCATTGATATTGCGGGCTAATCTATCCAAGGTTTTGGCTTGCGTGACAATTGGCAATTCCACGCCTTGCGCCACATAATATTTCTTACCTTTTTGAATTGAAAATTGAATTATGCTTTTCATATTATTATACTCTCATAACAAGAATAGATTTACAAGCACACCAGTGAAGCTATTTTGTCGCCCTCGCGTAATTTCATAATCCGCACGCCTTGGGTCTGGCGACCAAGTGATGGAATTTCTTTAATATCTACCCGAATCACTTGGCTCTTTTTGGAAATCGCCACCAACTCTTCTTCAATATCAGAGACGACTTTCGCCGACATTAAAGCGCCGGTTTTAGGAGTAATCTTTGCCGTCTTAATACCCAAACCGCCGCGCTTTTGAACTTTGTATTCTTTCAAATTGGTTGTCTTGCCATAACCATTTTCCATCACCACCAAAAATCGCGGATTGGTAGCATCTTTCCGAATAACATCAGCGCCGACAATTATGTCGTCCTTACCCAAACGCATCGCCCGCACTCCACCAGCCGCCCGGCCCATCAACCGAATGTCCGATTCTTTGAAACGAATTGATTGGCCTTTGGCGCTAGAAGCGATAACTTGGTCGCCCTTATCAACAAAAAATACCGCTTGTAAAGCGTCGCCAGTGTCCAACCGAATGGCAATAATGCCGGAACGCCGTACATCATGGAAACTGGCAGCGTCAACTTTTTTCGCCGTGCCATTTTTGGTCATCAAGAGCATTGCCAACGCCGACTTTTTCAATTCTTTCGGCATCGGCAAAATAGAAGTGACTTTTTCATCAGCCGACAATGACAAAAAATTCATAATGGATTTGCCCTTGGTGGCGCGTTTGCCCTCGAGAATTTCATACATTTTTATTTGATAGGCCTTACCCTTATCGGTAAAGAATAACAAATCATTATGGGTGGAAGCGGTTAGGAAAATAGAGACGAAGTCCTCTTCTTTGGTGTCCAAATCCACCACCCCGATACCGCCGCGTTTTTGTCTGCGATATTCGCTTGGGTCAGTTCGTTTAACATAACCACCAGTAGTCAAAACC
>Ga0209542_10013311_pt1 | contig 14215 bp, 19 predicted proteins | sample RifCSPhighO2_01_FD_184028 | JGI IMG/M metagenome (GOLD analysis project Ga0209542, IMG submission 184028) | Soil microbial communities from Rifle, Colorado - Rifle CSP2_plank highO2_0.1 (SPAdes) (version 2) | ecosystem: Environmental > Terrestrial > Deep subsurface > Rock core/Sediment ...
ACCATGCTTTTTGCGGAAAGTGTAATTAATCCGCACTACACCTTCAGTTTTAAATCTGTAATAAAGGGAAAGATATCAAGGAAAAGAAAACCATGAGGTTGTCTTGTCTATGGAAAAGAAACGAATAAACTCCGTCAAGACGCAGATAAAGTCTATAGCAACCGGGCGGTATGTCGCGCAGGACGGAATGAATCCTAATTATGTTCTGACAAGCCATGGCACACGTCTGGCAAGAGTGCGCATAATGGGCACCGTGGTGGACAAGTTTGTAGCAGAAAGCGGCAAGTTCGCTTCCGTCACAGTAGACGACGGAACTGACACGATACGTGTGAAAGCCTTCAGCAACGTTTCGATGTTTGACAAGATAGGATCCGGTGTTGATGTCGACATGATAGCAAGAGTGAAGGAATATCAGGGCGAAATATATCTCGCGCCGGAAATAATAACCGTTGTAGAGGATCCGAATTTTCCACTCCTTAGAGAGCTTGAACTGCGCGCACAAAATAAATTGTCTGAAAACAAGCGCAAGCTGGTTCTTGCAAACAGAAACCAGGCCGCGGACCTCGGGGAGTTGCAGCGCATAATGAAAGAGCGCCACGGTATTTCGCCCGAAGAAGTGGACGCAATAGTGCAGGCGGGCGAAACGCCTGATGAGCCGGCAGGCAACAATAACAAGGAGAGCCTGTTAAGCCTCATAGAAAAGATGGACGAAGGCAAGGGCTGCGACTACACGGAACTGATCAAGGCATCAGGCCTGCCTGAGGACGTTGTGGAATCAGTGGTAAACGACCTTCTGGAAGAGGGCGCGTGCTTCGAGCCGCGACCCGGTAAGATCAAGAAGTTATGATTTCTTCCGATGCGAACGCAAGTGAGCCACATTAATAATATGTTCTTTTTCCGTGAAAGCTCTGCTTTCAGGGACTCAGAAAGACTTCGTCTTTCTCGAGTTGGGAAACCTAGATTTTTCTTTCCAAGAAAAATATCGGTCTTAGAAGGGCATGACATGCCGCAGCACGTAGAACCAGAACAAGCCCATTGCGACAAATCCGCCTATGCCGCCGGCTAATCTGTAGAATTTTTTATCCATGGCGTCCCAGTCTTCTTTCGCCATAGACAGCATCGTCATGAACATACCTTTTGTTGTTCTAGGCTTTCTCATAACTATCAGATAATAGAAGGTTGGGAAAAATATTAAAACGTTTCAGAGCTGCTTCAACTCTTCCAATATTTCGATCCACGACCACGCCCATATTATTGCCTCGAACGAGTGTATCAAATCATTCTTTGACAGAAAATATTCGCTGTCAGATATGTATGCGTCGATATTTTTCAGGTGCTTCGAGCCATGCTTTACGCTCTTTCTTCTAGCCTTGGCCTTCGCAATCCATTTTTCCGTCTCTTCTCTCAATTGTGTCTCAAGCATATTTTTCACAAACTTGGTTTTGATTAAACTTCTCTGGAAAGACATGCGTCTTTCTGAGACTCATGAAGCTTTTGCTTCATCGAGTTTTTGAAAAGTTTACTCATACATCCTGAGTGCCTCTTCCTCTTTGAAGTGAAGCCTTCCGGGAACAATTATTACAGCTGGCGTGCCTTCCAGCGGCTCTTTCGCAAGCTGTTTCATCGTTCCGTATCGTATCTTCTGGTCTTTGCTTCCAATCTGGCAGCACGCGATTATTTTCGTATCGCCGTCAAGGATGCTGACTTTCATAAGCACATCAATACCGTCTCTTACAGTCATGTATCTGTTGTCTTCCCTTATATCCAGCAGCACAAGCGTGTGCAGCCCGGCCTTCCTGTTCTCCATTATTACTTCGTACTGGCTGCTTGGATTGAACGACTCATCAAGGAACACAAGCGTCGTGGCTCTGCCGAATTTATACAGCTGCAGTCCGGTCTCGGCAACAGATGTGTATATGCTGGAAGAATGAACTACTCTGCAGTCAATTCCTTTCTCTTTTGCATCTATCATCAGTTGTATGTGTGTCGTGGCGGAAAGAGGATCGCCCGGAATAAGCAGCGCCACGTCCTTATGCCGTGCCTCGTCCGTCAGCCGCTCGCTTTCCACGTCTTGCCGTTTAATTGTTGTCACGCTTTTCCCTGTTATATTTTCTATCTTCTTCATATCGCCCGTCCATTTGTTTGTATAGAACTCCGCGTAAACAGAATCGCATTTCTTTATCGCGGCCAGTGCGCGCACTGACACGTCTTCTTCGTCCCAAAGGCCAAGCCCAATAAGATACAGCATAGTTAATCTCAATCCCAGTTAAGTTTATTAATTAATGGTTAGCTGGCTTCGGCTGTGAAGTCTTAGATTTATTTCTCTTCGAGATGTAGTAAGGTATAAGTATTATTATGAGCGCAACGAGGCCGTAGAACATAAGATCTGCAATTCCAAGAAACCCTGAGATCAGGCTGCCGAAACTCCCTGTCGGGTCGGCGGATTTTATCTGCCCGCCTGTAATGTATGTAAGACCCTTCACCGCAGCGGCTAATACGATCAGCGTTACCAGTACATTTCCACTTTTTCCTTTTGCCATATCAAACTACATCTTGTTTTATTTTAGTCCGCCGAAGACAAGTCCTATTTCTCGACCTAATCCTCAAGTATTGACTTCTCGTAATTCTTTTTAACAACGTGCCTTATTTTCTTTGCCATCTTGGGTCCTATGCCGTCCACTTTCTTGAGATCGTCATCGCTTGCTGTAAACACCTTCTCGGGCGAGCCGAAATGTTTCAGCAGTTTCTTTGCTGTGGATGTATTTACATTTGGCAGGCCCGCTATAAGGATTTCCTGCCTGTCGTTCATCGACCTTGCTTTCTTGCGGCCCCGAATGGCATTCTTTTTGCCGCTATCTAGTTGCTCGCGCTTTGCGATAGCAATAAGCATTTCAGCAGTTTCCAGCGGACTTTGAGTCCACAATATAGGAACGTTGAAATCTATCGCAACAGATGCGATCGCGCCGCGTATTGCGTTCGGATGAACTTTTCGCTCCGTGTCATACAGTCCGTTGCCTTCTATTATCAGGACAGGATATACGAAATTCTCTTTCAGTTCAGAGAGTTGTTTGAAAAGCCTGCCGTCAACCATGCTGGAGATGAAATCGCCAACTGTCTTGCGCTCCACCGCGACACGCTTGCTCAGGAGATAGTCCCCGACGTGCAGTTGTTTTTCGTGCAGTGTACAGCGGCCTTTGAGAATAGCAACAACCCTGCTGCTCTGTTCGCGGGTATCGGCGTAGATAGTTATTTCATCCATCCTCATCATCGATTTCTTCTAATATATTTATTATGTCCCTTGGTTCATCCGCTATAAAATCAGGGTCGTATTTTGCAAGACGCGCGCGGCTCTGGTATCCCCAGCTGGCCGCTATTATTTTTACTCCGACAGATTTGCACGCTTTTATGTCGCTTACTGTGTCGCCGACGTAAATTATTTCTTCTTTTTTAAGCGAGAATTTCTTCAGAAGTATTTTTATTTTTTCTTCCTTGCGTCTCGCGGTGTCTGATCCGAGTACAAGGTCGAAGACATCTTCCATGCCGTGATTTTTGAAGAAAGTATTGACAGCCACGGAATAATTTGAAGTTATTATGGAAAGTTTGTATTGAGATTTCAGTTTTCGGAGCAACTGCTTTATTCCTGCAAACGGCCTTGTCTTGTCTATCCCTGCAAGATAAAGCTCTTTGTACGCGTTCTCGCCCTGCTCGTCAACGTGAAATCCTATTCGCTCAAGGCACTTGAACACATTGTCGTCAAACATGTTGCTGTAGAAACTCACGGATTTCGGGACTTTCAGCCTCTTGCGCTGGCATTCCTTCAGAAATATCTCGTGGTCGAGACTAAGCGAGTCTGTTATCACGCCGTTCCAGTCGAATACTACACATTTTATCATTTGAATTCACCCAGATTCTTTTGCGCACCGTATTTCATCTCGTGCAATGTTTTTGTCATTTGTTTCTCCTTTCTTTGTGCGCTCCAATGATATGCCTCATCTCTTGTGTCCTTTGTCATAAGCACTATAACTTTCCCTTCTTGCGTGCGCGCCGTTCTGCCCGCCCGCTGTATCTTCCTTATAGCAGATGGTGTTGGCTCATAAAATATGACAGCATTCGTCTCCACAACGTCCAGACCCTCCTCGGCTACCTGGCTTGCGCACAACACGTTATGGAACCCCATCTGGAATTCATTGAGTATCTGTATCTGTTCTTTTTGGCTCAGTCCCTTGCCCTTCTTTTTCGCTTGTCCTATGAATTCTACGGGCCCCGCGCCTTTTATCTTCGAAAGCGTCTCGTATATTTTCTCTATTGTATCCCTGTAGTTTGCGAAAACTATTATCCGCGCATCCTTGTTCTTCAGTTCGTTCGTTATTATTTCCACAAGCTTCGTGAGCTTGGGATGCTCCTTTCCTTCCTCGTCCAGTTCCTTGCATAGTCTTAGCGCGTTGATAAAATTCTCATCTTTTTGCAGCCGCACCGACGCCTTTGTCTCCTCTTTTGACAGCTTCTCTAAGTACGTGTACGCGCCTGAAAGGCACTGCGTCTCTACTAGCATAAGCGCATGGTCCACTTTTATGACTTCTGCAATGATTGACATGGCCGCGAAAGCAGAGCCCGTTTTCTTTCTCGCAAGAGTCTGCTGAAGATTCAGCAGCTGTGTTTTGTTCACGTACGCGTTGTTTATTACGCGCCAGCTCATAAGCTTTCTGATTCTTGAATCTTTGATGTTCATCAAATAAGTGCGGAGAGATTTCATCGGTGTCGGCAGTTCTACAGTTATCCATTCATTCTCGACTTTCTGAACATACGGTTTCACATCTTCATCCTCACGCGTTTTAATCTCGACATTTTTTATGAACAGAAGATCCCTGACTTCTTTTATTTTGTAGGCCTGGCCTCCGGGCGATGCCGTCAGCGCAAGTATCAGCGGGTCTTTTGCAGTCTTCATGTATATTTTTGCGATGAATACGTATGCGTACTGTCCGACACATCGGTGAGCCTCGTCGAACACGACAAGCGAGAAGTCCGCAAGATTTAGTATGTCTGCCTTGAGATCGTTTTCAATCGTTTGCGGGGTTGCAAATATGATGTCATTTTTCTTGTATATGTTTATCCGCTCTTCCGCCTTGGTTTCGCCCGTGATTGCAACGAGCTCGACCCCGAGTTTCATCATCCTCTCGAAATTCCGCTTATGCTGCTCCACAAGCGGCTTTGTCGGCGCCAGAAAAAGTACCCTGCTCTTCGCGTCGTGCCGCAGCCGCTCCGCCGCAACAACGGCAGCTATTGACGTCTTTCCCATGCCTGTTGGTAGAACACAGAGTGTGTTCCCGGTCAGCGCGGTATTAACAACGTCCTCCTGGTAAGCTCTGCTTTCGATGGCATTCTCATTGATCCATGGATGCTTGACGTATTGCATGAGTAAGAATCGCCTACGAAAGTTAAAAAGGAGTTAAAATATGGCTGGCATCAATATAGTTTCATGGACGTCCGAGCATCCGTATTGGCAAAAATAAAGCCGGCCAAGCAGGAAGAAGAGCGCGTTAAAGCGTTTGTCAGCCAGCTACAGGCCGTGTCCAAGACAGTGTCCGGCCTTGACGCCGTTATCGTCGGCTCGATCGGCAAGTTTACCTGGCTCGCGGGCGATCACGACGTTGACGTTTTTCTGATGTTTGACCAGACTGTGGCGCGCGAAGAGCTAGAGCGTCTCGGTCTTGAGTACGGCAAGCGCATCGCGCAGGAGCTCGGCGGCAAGACAGATATCAAATATGCCGAGCACCCTTATGTGCACGCAGTGATAAAGGGGTTTGATGTCGATATTGTGCCGTGCTACCGCATACGTCACGGCGAAAAGATAAAATCCGCCGTTGACCGCAGTCCGCTGCACCTGCAGTACGTGCTTGATTATATGCGGCCCAGCCTTGCGGATGAAGTCCGGCTGCTCAAGCAGTTCTGCAAGGGCATCGGCGCCTATGGCTCCGACGCAAAGCACCAGGGATTCTCCGGCTACATCTGCGAACTGCTCGTCCTTCAGTACGGCTCCTTCGATAAAGTCATCGACGCCGCGTCAGCATGGCGGCCGCCTTTCACGATAAACGTAGAACGCCACCTTGGTCTTAACATGAATAAATTTCACGGACCCCTTGTAATAATTGATCCGGTGGATGCCGACCGCAACGTTGCCGCCGTGGTGAGCGGTGACAGCTTTGTACGGTTCGTTTCCAGCTGCAAGAGATACCAAAAACAGCAATCTGTAGACTTCTTTTTTGCAAAGCCGAAGAAACCACTTACCCCAAAGCAGACATCCGACCTTGTGAAAAGAGGAACAGGGTTTTTTGCTATCGAATTCAAACGACCGGACGTTATTGACGATACACTTTACCCGCAACTGCGCCGCGCGCTGGCACGCTTCGTCAGCATGCTTGAGTACAATGAATTCCGTGTCGTCCGCGCAATGGAATTCGCAAAGAAAGACCCTGTAATGATATTCGAGCTGGAGGTCTGTCAGCTGCCGTCAATCAAGAAAATGACGGGCCCGCCGATCTTTGAGGAAAAGCACTCCGCCGAGTTTCTCGGCAAGTACGCGAAAAACTTCGTTTACATACAGGACAACCGCTGGGTCGCCGACATGCCGCGCAAATATATCACCGCCGAGCAGATGTTCGTGGACTTTCTGAAAAATAAGCCCGAGGCACTGGTAGAGAGCGGCATACCGAAATACATTGCCGCAGCGATAACAAAGAAGAAAGCCGTACACGGCAAAGCTTTCTGGAAGCTCGTGAAAAGAAACGTGCCGTTATCGTGCCATCTTGCCGAGAGATATTTCGTTGATTATTCCAACGATTTTATTTCCTAACTATGCTGAATTCCATTTCCTTGCTGACATGTGACGGACGGAATTTCTGCTTGAATTTTGTAAGTTCCTTGCCGCCGCCGCCGAAATCCGCAAAATCGTATCCTGCCGACTTCAGAAATGCAAGGTCCTCCAGATAGGAAAATTCTCCCATGTCGTCTACGGCGTAGTCTTGTATGCCAAGCTGCGAATAGAAATTGTTGCTGTTGGGTATTTTCCAGCCGCCGTTCATCGCATGAACAACACCGTCTACAACAATAAACCTCACGGAGTCGTATCCAAGAAACCCGTTATTTACTGCGGAAACATAATGCTCCTGCTTTGCCCGATCGGATGCCTGGCGATGCTTCTTCCATCGGTCCAGTATGTTTAGTATGTCCCTCCTCGAGACCGCATCCTTCCCAACTATCTCTATTTTGTGATTTCGCTGGAATGCATTCCTTAGATTGCGCAGCTTTTTCATGGCAGTTCCCGGCAGGGCGGGGTCCCATCTTTTCAGGTCGTACACAGGACAGTAGTAAATGTAGGACGGTTTTACGAACCTGTATTCCTTCAGCGCCTTTGCCATGCGCCATAGTTCTTCGCTTATTTCAGCCCTCACCTTTTTCGCTCCGTCTTTGAATGCCCAGCGAACGAACTCTGCAAAGAACGCGAGCCTTTTTTCTTCCGGCGCAAGCGGGTCCGTATAGCACCATATGTCGCCCTTGTCCACGAACCCCAGTATCCCGTATTTTCCCTCAAAGATAGGAAACACACATGATTCGTACATGGCACCGACGTTCATGTAATGGTAGAAATTATGTTCTGGTCCGTGACCCTGTTTTTCTATTATTTTTCTGACAGCGTCGCAATTAACGTTTGTTATGATTTCCATTTTTTAACCTTTGTAAGTTTCTATTAATAAATCATTCTACTAATTATTAGACGTATGAATAAAAACGGCACACCCGAAGACAAAAGTACCGGCGGCAGACAGAAAAAATTCCTTTTTGTTTCCAAGGAAGCGCTTATCGGAGACGTTTGCTGGGAAGTCATGAAAGAAGGGCACATGGTAAAGTACTACATCGGCAAGGAAGACCAGAAGGACGTATGCGACGGATTCGTTGACAAAGTGGACAGATGGGAAGACTGGATAGACTGGGCGGACGTAATAATTTTTGATGACATAGGATTTGGAAGCATAGCAGACAAGCTGCGCAAGGAAGGAAAGCCTGTTGTCGGCGGATCCGTGTATACAGACAGGCTTGAGGACGATCGGGAATTCGGCCAGTCTGAGCTCAATTCTTTGGGCGTTCCAACGCTGCCAAACTGGAACTTCACGGACTTTGACGAGGCCATAAAATTTGTCGAAGAAAACCTCGGCCGCTACGTGATAAAACCCAGCGGCAAAGCGCAGATAGATAAGGAGCTACTGTTCATAGGCAACGAGGAAGACGGAAAAGACGTAGTACACATGCTCGGACACTACAAGAGGAATTGGTCTAGGAAGATAAAATCGTTCCAGCTTCAGGCATTTGCGCCGGGCGTGGAAATTGCCGTGGGAGCTTTTTTCAACGGCAAAGATTTCATCATGCCGATAAATGTTAACTTCGAGCACAAAAGGCTTTTTCCCGGTGACCTGGGCCCGTTATCGGGCGAGCTTGGCACCATGATGTACTGGAACTATTATCCAAACAAAATATTCACAAATACTCTGGCCAAGATGAAGGAAAAACTTGCGGCATCGGGATATACAGGCTACATAGACATAAACTGCATAGCTAACGCAAAAGGCATATGGCCGCTCGAATTCACATCAAGATTCGGCTACCCGACAATCAGCATACAGATGGAAGGTATATTGACGCCAATCAGCGACTTTCTATACGATCTCGCTTCCGGCAACGATTTCATGCTCAAAACAAAGAAGGGATTCCAGATAGGCGTTGTCGTTGCCGTGCCGCCGTTTCCGTTCGACGACGCCAACGCCTTCCGCAAATATTCCGAGGAGGCAATAGTATTTTTCAGAAAGCCTAACCTTGACGGCGTGCATCTGGGCGATGTGAAGCTCGCAGAGGATTACGACTGGAAATTGGCGGGCAATACGGGTTACGCCCTGATCGTTACGGGCTCGGGCGACACGGTTGAGACGGCAAGAAAGGTTGCGTACCAGCGCGTCTCGAATATAATGCTCCCCAACATGTTCTGGCGAAATGATATAGGAGTCAGATGGAACAAAGACAGCGATCGGCTGCAGACCTGGGGATATATTTACTAAGTGAGAAGAAATTTCATGAAAGAGCCTATTTACGTAAAGAGATCGCGTTACGGAAGAGGTGTTTTTGCGTCGCGGGACATAAAGAAGGGTGAAAAAATATGCATTATGGCAGGCGAAAAAATACGTGCCAGTATGCTGAATAAGGTAACCGACTCCGGCAGAAATATTTTAGTCGACCCGCTTCAGATAGACGACAACACATTCATCAATATGCGCAGTCCGTACGTTCTCATAAATCATTCCTGCAAACCAAATGCCGGTTTACGAAAGGGAGATGTACTTTTTGCAATAAGTGATATTAGAAAAAATGACGAAATACTATACGACTACAGCACAGTCTGGTTTGAGGCATTCCGCTGCAAATGCGGAAATAGAAAATGTCGCAAGTGGATAGGTAGCTTCATGACTATGCCGCGAACATCCCAGAAAAAATATATCAGACTGGACATAGTGCCCGATTTCATAAAATCAAAAATAAGAAAAGGAAAGGCTTAGGCCGTGGTTTCTTCTCTATGCACTCTGGCTGTCGCAGGCGCCAAAATGAGCCAGTCATCGCCGAGACCCGCTATGTCGCCGCCTATTGCAAGGCACGTTTTCTTCAGCTTGTCCACGGACCGCTTCAGCTCTTCCATGTCCTTCGCTTTCAGGTCGCGTATTTTTACGACAAGTATGTTGCCCTCGCGCACCTTTTTTTGCAGCCTGTCCGAGTCAGCGTAATTCTCCAACCTCTCCACTTCGATAAGCAGCTTTCTCCCGCCCTTCTCTTCCTCGCTCATATCGAGCTCTATGTATTCGTCCTCGTCCTTCCTCATGAAGTCTTTTATTGCCATGTTCCCACCTCGTATAACTATAACTCTTCTTTATCACTCGCCCCATATATAAGTTTTTTGATAGAAGCGCGCATTACTCACGTGATTCCGGCGTAATTACACTACAATTTTAAGAAAACAACCGCCAATGAAAAGCAATGGCATGGTTCACGTATACTATAAGTTCTGAAAAGCCCGTTGAATTGCTGAATGTAAACGGTTTTAGGAATTCCGTGGTTGAAAGAGATATTTACATGACGGATTTCGTTCTTGCTAGTGTCAACAGCGGAGAAATAAGATTCTGGTCTCATTACAGGTCAGAAATGGAAAAACTGCGGCGTAAACTGTCTGATACGTCCGACATGCATGTAATCGGTATCTAGGCTTTGGCCTGCTCGTTCATGACTTCGAGCATCGAAACTACGTTCCAGATCTGTGTTCTTGTATAAGTCGGTATATTAGAATCATTGGCTACGTCGTCCAGTATCGCGATTGCCGTGCTTATCTTCACTGCGATTTCCTGCTTGGTGTTCAGCGCCTCTTTTGCCTGGGCTATCATGTTGCGTATATTGCGCGGCACCGTGCGGTCGTCATTGACCTCGTCAAGCATACTGTTTACTTCGTCCATACTCATCACGTCCACCATCTTGTACTCCATAAGCTAAGCACTAATTATGATTTTATTATCCTAGCCGCCCTGGCCGGAAGGAATCATGCCCTGTATTTTCTCCTGATTTTCCTTTATCTTTTCCTTCAGCTTTTTCTCCTGATTTTCCATTGTCTTGAGCTTTATGTCAATATCTTCTTTCTCTTCCTCGAGCTGCTTCTTTATAGCGTCCTTGCTCGTCTTCACCAGCACAGGACCGACAGAACGGTAGACGTCGCCCGTTGACACCTCTATCTGCTCCAGAGCCTTTTCTATTTCTTTTGCCTGCATGCCAAGCGTCTGCTTCTGGACCATGATAGCCTGAAGCTGCTGGTTCTGCATCTGGAAATGTCCTATAAGATTTTCAAGTTCTCCCATTTTAAACACTCTTCAATTCGACTTATAATTATTAACAATTCTAGTTAAAATATCAAAACTAACGCGCAATGACACGCTTGCGGAAAGGCTGTCTTGTCTTTGCAAGTATCCTGAACCCGCAGAACGGGCAGCGTATCCTGTCTTCCAGTTCAAACTCTTTCCTGCATTTCAAACAAACGTACATGATTATTCTCTCCTATATCGTCTTTCGCTTTGACCTGCAAGGAACATTGCAGCTCCCGATAAAACTCCGATTGTCGGATACAGCATAGCCGCAGCCGAATAGTCTTTCCCTTCCATATAACCTGCTGAAAGGATTGAACCCAATACTGCCGCAAGACCGATTACCTTGAGCACTCGTCCCATTAATTCACACCTTGAATTCAAACGCGCCTGAGGCGTACTTCTTTTCGCACTTCTTGCATTTCCACACGCCGTTGGCTTCCCGTCTTATCGCCACACGCGAGCACGAAGGGCACTTGTAGAGCTTCTTTGACTTCTTCTCAACTTCCCTTATCTTCACTCTTAATTTCTTTCCGTATCCTACTGGCATAGTTTCACTCTCTTTACTTTAATGGTAAGGCTTAAAAACTGAAAATATGAGTTGTTTTTAAGAAATCTTCGGTTATCATGCTGGCATGCATCCATTGGAAGACAAACATGTTATATATCTTTACGGCATGCAGGACTACAGCGACGAATACTGGGGTCTTGCTCTTTACAGATTCAGCGGAGAAAAACTACATGTGGTTTTCCATCCGGCAGATTATGGCAGTCCTATCACAGACCCACAGATAGGCGATGTAACAAACAACGCCCTGATAGAGAAAATGAAAAAAGACGGGATACGCGAAGTTTACACCCCGCTTCACAGTGGCAGAGATTTCTATGGCATACCAGGTAATTGGATAAGCATGCATGAACTGGGTAGTGAGCCCGAAGAAATTGAACTCTGGGTGGAATGGCAACCTGTCGAAAGAGACAGCTGTGAATATAATTTACTTGCAGAAAATGGGGTGACGGTCCTGTTCTATGACCACGACAGGCGTGTTGTTTTACCTTAGTCTGATCGTTTCCAGGTTTCTCGGCGCTATGGACTCGATGCGGAACAGCTTGTGTATCGTGCGCGCCAGCTCAACAGACGCTACGTTGTCCCCGTGGTTTGTTATGACTTTCCTCGGCTTGTTGTTGAAATGCTGCAGATAGTCCAGAAGCTGCTGCTGGCTGCTGTGCCCGCCCATGCCGCTCACCGTGTTTATCTCCAGTTGTATATCCATGCGTTCGCCCGTGTCGAGCTGCACTTCCTTCCATCCTTTCTGTATCCGCTTGCCCATTGTGCCCTCGGCCTGGTAACCTACGAATAGAAGCATGTTCTTCGGATCCGCACACATTTTTTTGAGGTATTCTATGGCCGGTCCTCCCATGAGCATGCCTGATGTCGAGACTATAACGGCAGGGTGCGTGTTTGTAGTCACCTGTTCGCGTTCTTTCTGCGATCCTATACCTTTCAGTCTTTTGTCTATGAACGGATTGCTGCCCTTGTGCAGTATAAGGTTCTGTATGCCCTTTGACATGTACTCGGGGTATGCCGTGTGTATTGCCGTCGTGTCCCATATCATGCCGTCCAGGTAGATCGGGCAGTCTATGTCAGATTCGGCAAGTATCGCAATTATATCCTGCGCGCGGCCGACGGCAAAAGACGGTATCAAAATGCGCCCGCCGCGGTCTATTACTTTTTTGACGTTCTCTATCAGCGTGACTTCAGCGTCTTTGTGCGAAGCCTTTCTCCCTTCACTTGCCCCGCCGTACGTTGCCTCAAGTATTATCGCTTCAGCCCGCGCGTAGTCAGTGAACGCCTTTTCGAACAGCATAGTATTCTCGTATTTGATGTCGCCCGAATACACAATATTGTATAGCCCGTCCCCGATGTGTATGTGGGCGCTTGCCGAGCCAAGAAGATGGCCTGCGTTTTGCAGCGTCAGTCTCATGTCCGGAGCAATATCTGTTACCGACCCATACTCCAGTGTTATCGTATGTTTTAGCATCTCCTCGATGCCCTTTGATGAATATAATGCTTTCTTGTTTTCACGCTGGCAGATCTGCAAATAGTCGAGTTGCATGAGCGCCGCAATATCACGCGTAGGCCTTGTGCAGTACATAGGCCCGCGGAATCCGAACTCGTACAGGTAAGGCACAACGCCGCAATGGTCCATGTGAGCATGGCTGAGTATTACGGCATCAAGCGTCTGGATGTTGAATTCTGCTACATCCAGATACGGATACGGCTTTGCAGCCACCAGGCTTGTTGACATACCGCAGTCCATCAGAACTCTTGTCTGCGGCGTCTGCAGCAATATACACGAACGGCCGACTTCCCGGAACGAACCAAGTCCTGTAACCCTTATCCATTCAACTTCTTTGCCGTCGGAGTATATCTTCTCTCCCAGCTTGTTCAGGAACTTTTTTCTGTAGGCCACTTCCTTGTGAAGCATTTTTCTTATCGATTTGATAAGCTCTGAATCGATCACAGGTGCCCTGTATATATGCGGCGTCCAGAATGTCTTTTCCTTTATTGCTATGAGAGTCTCGCCGCTCTTTCCTATTACAAGCCCGGGTTTCTCGGCGTGGATGACAACCTTGGCAAACTCCGGCTCGAAATAAATATCCTTCACACCGGCTTCTGCAGGCAGCAGTTTCTTTATGAATTCTATCGTGTCTTCCTCATTCATTACTATAGACGGATCAGCCCGCACTTCGATACGCTTCTTGACCTTATTGACTATCCTGCGTATGACGTCGCCGCAGCTCTTGAAGAATTCCTTGTTCTCGGTATAAAGAATGATTTCGCTGCCCTCGTAGAGCGTCTCCGTTATGGCGGCGTCTCTGGGCAGGTCTTCTTTTATCGTTTCTATTACCATTTTGTCTTCAGGATCTCTCATTTGTTATACCTTCATAAAACTTTGTTGAAAAAGTCGGCCATCGTGTTGCCACGATGATCTAGCGGATCGATGTCAAGCCGCATCACTTTTTCAACAAAGTTCTTTCGTAATTTACAATTATTGTATTGTTGTCAGGAAAAATATCACGTTCTTGTTACACTACGCCTTAAATCAGTAAAATTAATATCACTTCAGCAGTTCTGTTACCTTCTCTTCGCGTACAAATTCCATGCCGTTTCTGTCTATTACCAAAACATTTATCTTCTTGCCGCCTGAGAAAACGTCGCGCTCCCTTGCCGACCTTATAGCACGAACGGCCAGCCTGATTCCATCTTCCTT
>Ga0209542_10013313_pt1 | contig 14213 bp, 13 predicted proteins | sample RifCSPhighO2_01_FD_184028 | JGI IMG/M metagenome (GOLD analysis project Ga0209542, IMG submission 184028) | Soil microbial communities from Rifle, Colorado - Rifle CSP2_plank highO2_0.1 (SPAdes) (version 2) | ecosystem: Environmental > Terrestrial > Deep subsurface > Rock core/Sediment ...
TGATCATGCGCAAAAAACTCCCACACGGGAGTTTTTTGCTACAGCTCTTCAAATTCGGTCAGTTCCCGCACAAGGGGTGCAAAGCTCTGGCCCTGGGTGAATCGCTCGCCACAAGGGCACACAACTCGTAATTCGGGGTAACCCTACCAGTAATTCACGATCTTGAACGGAGAAATGTTGCCGGGAATTTGCCAAATGGCGGTTCGGAATGCGTGAAGCGCGCGGAGCAAGAAATATTTCGCGAGCTATCTGAATTATCGTCATCCCCACTGCGATAAAAAAGAAGGGTCCGCAAGAGCAGACCCTTTGGATTCGCATGTCTCTGCAGTGATGCAGACATGCGAATCCTAGTTGGTGGTAAGTTTGTACACTTTCCGAAAGTGGTATCCGTACACTGCGTGCTTTATGCCGACGTGGAAAAGGCGCGGGCGGCGGCACAGCATCCAAACAATCAACTGCCAGTAGCAGAACCGTTCCTTGCCGAAAATTCCCAGATAGAAGAACGAACGCCACAAGGCCAGAAAGTATTGCCAGTCGGGCCATGCCTTTGATGGCGCAGGGTTGTATTCCCTAAGGAAGATACGAACCCGTCGGTAGTAGTTCTTGGGTGTATAGAGGTAACGCACCAGCTTTTGGTAGCCGGCGGCAAGAACTTCTAGAGACATCTCCTTTGGTACAATGTTGGTGGTGCCGTCAACGTTATTTCCCGAAATTAATCCTTTAATCCTGCCTTCTGTCAGCAGCCGTTTGTACAGTCTCGTGCCGCGAGGCGCCTGCAACATCCCGACCATGGCTGTTGCGATGCCGCTTTTCTGTATGAAATCGCGCTGGCGCTCGAAGATAGAGGGAGTATCGCTGTCAAATCCCACGATGAATCCCGCTTGTACCGCAAGTCCGGCCTTCCGGAGTTTGCTGACGCTTGTCATGAGATCGCCGCGGGTGTTCTGCAGTTTGTTGCATTCGCGGAGGCCTTCCTCTGCCGGAGTCTCAATACCGACGAAGACAGTGTTAAAGCCAGCCGCGACCATCTGGCTCATAAGTTCCGCGTCGTCGGCGAGGGTGATGGTGGCTTCCGTGTAGAAGGTGGCCGGCTTCTTGCGAGAGCGCTGCCACTCGGTGAGTGCGGGCAGAAAAGTCTTTTTAAGATAGGGCTTATTGCCGATGAAGTTGTCATCAACAAAAAAGACATTCCCGCACCAACCGGTCTCCCACAGCGCATCCAATTCTGCCATCACTTGCTTGGGCGTTTTGACGCGTGGACGCCGCCCAAAAAGAACCGTAATGTCGCAGAAATCGCAATCGTACGGACATCCGCGTGAAAACTGGACCGACATGGAAGCGTACTGTCGAATATCGAGCAGGTCCCAGCGAGGCGCCGGAGTCGTCTGGATATCCGAGTAGCCGGGCGCTTTGTAAATATGCTGGGCGCGCCCCGCTTCAAAGTCTGCGAGAAAGTGCGTGAAGATTTCTTCTGCTTCACCGAGCACGAGATGATCCACCTCCGGAAACTGTTCGCTTTCTTCGGTAAAGAGCGGTCCGCCGGCGATGAGTGGAACCTTGGCCGAGTTGCAGCGCGCAATCAACTCTTCGGCGGATTGCCGCTGTACGACCATAGCGCTTATTAATGCGCAATCGGCCCACCGCAGGTCGTCTTCCGTAAGTTTCTTGACGTTCATGTCTATCAGACGCAGGTTCCAACTTTTAGGCAGCATGGCCGCCACGGTAATGAGTCCCAGCGGCGGCAGCGCCGCTTTGCAGCCGATAAATTTGAGGGCGTGCTTGAGACTCCAAAAGCTGATTGGAAATTCTGGGTAGAGAAGCAATGCGTTCATGGCACCCTCCGGTAATTGTATTGGTGGTATATTGTCAGTGAACTATTTTTCTAGCATAGGGTGGAATCGCGGATGCGTCAATTATAATTGTGTCCGAGGAATCACCGCTCACGCCGGGACAAGCCTCTCACCAAAACATCCCTATAAACTTGAGGATGTTGGTTTGTTGTGTATAATATAAGTATGGGAAAAATGAAAACAGCCAAACAAATGGAGCGGCATCTCAAGGGGATGGCAAATCACTACCGCATTGAGATATTGCTTGTGGTTGCAGAAAGTGAAGACATCACTCTTGAGGACATCGTGAAGACGCTCGAGGCCAATGAGAAAACTCTGGGTGAACATACCCGACGGCTCCATCAGGCGGGTCTGATCAACAAAAAGTACCGCGGCAAATTCGTGGAGCATACTCTCTCGCCATACGGCAAAACATTCGTCCGCTTCCTCAAATCTTTCCAGCGCATATGACTATATCCTTACAAACTTGAGAATGTTGATATGTTTTAGAATGGTTTATATGAAAACTAATAATTGTTTTAGATTTGTGATTGCGACTCTGATATCGGAATTGCTAGGAGCACTGCTGATATGTCGGAATCTGTATCAAGAGAAACGCAGGTACTTAATCTTCCTTCCTACAATTTTGATATGATCTCTAATCCTATCGTCAATCGGGCGGCTTATTTCTATGATGAACAGCATTTAAATTCAGATGGCGCCAATGCCTACACATTGCAAGTATGGGATTCACTAAAAACGATGTACGAGAAGAATCACTAACATTCTCGCACGGGATTATCTTCTGCTGAATCTTTTTTGTACTTCGCGTATAATCAGGGTATGCAGTTTTTCAGGTATTATTTCTTTCTGTTATTTCATGTGGCGATCCTTGCCGCGTGGTATTCGTCGCCTTTTTATCTTGATTGGCGCATTGTCATTGCAACAGTCATCGTCTATTACATTCAGCTGTATTTTTGGAGAGGATGCCTCTTAACCGCGGGGCAGTTTAACAACCGCGAGGAGGGTTTCTACGAACACTACCTCCGGAAACTTGGTTTTCGTCCAAAGAGGAACGTTCTAAACTTTATTTTAGATTTCGTGGTTCCCGCGGTCATCATCTTGATTGCGCTTGCCCGCCAATTAATTATCCCCATATGGTTCAAGTGAGATCCCCAGATATTATCTGCTTTGATATAGACGACACGCTCGCCGAAAGCAAATCTCCGCTTGATTTCGAGATGGCATCGCTTATCTGCCAGCTCTTGGAGTCAAAAAAAGTCGCAGTGATTTCGGGCGGCGCATTCGGTCAGTTCCAGAAACAGATTCTAAACCATCTCACTTGTGGAAAAGAATACTTGAAGAATCTGTACCTATTGCCGACGAATGGCGCGATCCTATATGAGTACCATAATGGTTGGCGCGAAGTCTACTGCCATGAGTTCACTCCTGCCGAGAAGCAAGCGGTTTTTGATGCTTTTGAGAAGGCGTTGCCCGAGGCCGGTTTTCAAAAACCGGACCCGCTCTATGGCGTGCTGCTTGAAGACCGGCGCACCCAGATCACCTTTTCAGCTTTGGGCAGTGAGGCCCCGCTTTTTCTCAAGAAAACATGGGATCCGGATCATACCAAACGTGAGCGGATTGTGGCTCTACTGCGCCAGTATTTGCCGGATTTTTCTGTCAGTATTGGGGGCACGACCTCGATTGATGTTACCAGAAAGGGAATTGATAAGGCCTATGGCTTGGGACAACTCATGGGCTTGCTAGGAGAGAGCCCCCAACAGATGGTCTATGTCGGGGATGCCTTATTTCCCGGAGGGAATGACGCATCGGTGGTTTCACTCGGCGTGCACTCGGTCTCGGTGGCTGATCCGGGCATCACGGACACCAAACAGCTCATCCTTCAATTATTGGCCGGTAAGGAATAAAATAGAGGCATGATGTCCAAGGTTTCGCCAGAACTTCCGTTTAGCGAAAAACGCCCGTGGGGAGAGTTTCGCCAATTCACTGATGGGGAAGCGGTTACCGTCAAAACAATTTTTGTCCAGCGAGGCGAGAGTTTCAGCTTGCAGGACCATCAAGCGCGAAGCGAATTCTGGAGAGTGCTTTCGGGAACCCCGGAAATAACTGTGGGTCGCGCTATTGTCCGGGCCAAGAAGGGCGATGAATTTTCCGTTCCCATTGGAGTAGAGCATCGCGTGCGGGCGCTGGATGACGATGTTGAGCTTTTGGAGATTTCCCGCGGACAGTTTGATGAACAAGATATTGTGCGCCTGGAAGACAAGTATGGTCGCGCTGGCAACTGATTTCTTATGAAGACAAGCCAAAAGAAAAAAGAGTCAAAAACTAAAGAGCCCCTCGCGGTTGGCCGTTTTGGTGCCAAAGTTTGTCTGCTCTATCGCCAAAGCGAAAATAAAATCCAGAAGCTCTTTCTGGTGCCGCAGAATGGGGCGAAGTTCGCCGGACGAGCGCGAGCTATCATCTTGCGTTATCCTAATCATAAAAGCGAAAATATTGCGCGTTGCCGTGATTTTCGATTCTTTAGCGATCGGGACAAGATTATTCTGACCTATATTTTTGATGGCGCGTCGGCATCCTCGTTACGCTATGCAGTTGTGACGGGTAAAAATATTTGGGTTGTGCGCGGGACAATTAAAAATGTGGCGACTCCGGGGATCTTGGTGCCCGGCGCGACTGCGCATGCGGGCAGCGCCGCATATTTTGGAAACGATAAGATCCGCCTCGCCACTTCAAAAAATCTCAAGCATTGGAAAGTGATTGATTTGCCCCAGACACCCGCGTGGCATTTTTATAACGGGGCGCTGTTTTCTATTCTGGGGGCTTTGAAGACAAAAGAGGGCATCGCTCTTTTTTACGGGGCGGACATGAAGGCCGACCTTGTCACCGATGTGTCTCTAGCTAATCAGAAGGTCGGGGAGCGGCGTTTTGTAAAAGTTGGAGCAAGTTTATTCTCCGAGCATAACCCCGCGGAGTTTTTGTGGCAGACTGATTTGCCGTTGATTGAGGTTTCTTTGAGCGAAACGGAGGACGCATCGTTTTTGGGTATCGTGCCGTCCCCGCGGAGTAATAAGATGCTGCGCTTCTACTTTGCGTCGCGGGGACAGATTAAATCTTTTGAATTAGCGGCGGATGTGCTGGCTGATCACCGAGGACGAAAGCCAGCCGCGCTCAAGAAATCTCCCGAGAATCCGATTCTTCGCCCCACGTCTTACAGCTGGGAGTCTGAAGGCGCCTTTAACCCCACGGCGCTCCATTTGGGCGGCAAGGTGCATCTGCTGTACCGCGCAGTGGGGGCGCATGGTTCGCATATTGGGTATGCCTCAAGCCGCGATGGGCAGACCATTGACGAACGCTTGGCTCATCCCGCTTATTCTCCCGGAGAGCCCTTTGAAAGTCCGGGCGGGGAGACAGCCGATTTTTCCGAGAGCTTGTTTCATTCCGGGGGAAGTTGGGGCGGGTGCGAAGATCCCAAACTAACGCAGATTGACGATCAGATTTATATGTCCTATGTCGCCCATGCCGGATATTGGCCCACGCGGACCGCATTAACTTCAATATCTACGGACAACTTTTTAAAGAGGATTTGGCACTGGGCCAAACCAATGCTGATGTCGGCGCCGAATGTCGGAAGCAAGAGCGTCGTATTGCTCCCCGAAAGAATTGGCGGCCAGTATGTCATTTTTCATCGCGTGTGGCCGAACATCGCCGTTGATACTGTTCCCGAGCTTGTCTTCGGCGAAGGCAAGAGATGGCTTCAGACAAAATTTATTATTCCGCCGCGGCATTCTTATTGGGATAGCCAGAAATTAAGCATGGGAGCGGCGCCCATTAAGACCAAAAAGGGCTGGCTCGCCATTTATAATGCGGTCGATCGGTTGGATTCTTCACGCTACAAGATTGGTGCCATGCTGCTTTGTCAAGACGCGCCCTGGTCTTTGATTGCGCGTACGCGAAAGCCGATATTGTCCCCCGATGAGTGGTATGAGAATGACGGCAAGCCCGGCATTGCCTACCCGGGCGGAGCCGTGGAGCTGGATGGCGTCTTGCATGTCTATTACGGCGGAGCCGACAAGGTCAGCTGCGTTGCAACCATTGAAACTGAGGAGTTGATTTGGCATATTCTGCGCGACCGCGAGCCGCATCTAACAATCCAGCCGGTGGCTTTGGCATAAATATATGTTTGTCGTTAAGCGGTCGCATCATAATCCGATTTTAGTGCCGGAGCGGGAGCATCCCTGGGAAGCGTTTGCGACTTTCAATCTTTCGGCAGTGAAGCGTGGCTGTTTTGTGTACGGTTTGTATCGCGCGATTTCTTCGCCTGACACGCTACAGAATCCGGCGCAAGTCTCAATTATAGGGCAAGCTAAAAGCAGAGACGGCACGCATTTTGCCGAACGGGCGCCCTTTATTGTTCCCCAAGAGGATTGGGAAAAGTTCGGTTGCGAAGATCCGCGTGTCACATTTTTTGAGGGCTGCTACTATATCTTTTATACGGCGTTGTCGCGCTATCCGTTCAGCGCTGATGGTATCAAGGTTGCGGTGACGGTGTCTCGCGATTTGAAAAAGGTGCGTGAACGCCATCTGGTCACTCCGTTTAATGCTAAGGCCATGGCGTTATTTCCTGCGCGAGTGGGAGGCAAAATCACCGCAATTGTCACCGCCCATACCGATTCTCCTCCGGCCAAGATTGCTATCGTACAGGCCGACAAGATTGAGGAACTCTGGTCTCCTGTTTTCTGGGAGGAGTGGCATTCGCATATTGATGATCACGTGATTGACCCTAGGAGAACCCCGTTTGATCATGTCGAGGTGGGAGCGGCTCCGCTCAAAACAAAATACGGCTGGCTTCTTGTGTACTCGCATATTCAGAATTACTTTCCCAATAATCAAGAACGTGTTTTTGGGGTTGAGGCGTTACTCTTGGACGTAGACAATCCGCAAAAAATTATCGGGCGGACGCGGGGACCCCTGCTCGTGCCGGAGCAGCCGTATGAATTATCTGGATATGTCTCAAATGTGGTTTTCCCCTCGGGCGCTTTGATTGAAAAGAACGATTTGGTGATTTATTACGGAGCGGCTGACACCACGACTTGTAAAGCCCGTGTGAATCTGATGGATTTTCTTTCGTGTCTTGCCCCGCAAACTGCCAGTCGTTGGTACCCGAAGCGTTCGCCGGTGAACCCGATCATTCTTCCCATCGCGGATCATCCCTGGGAGCAGAAGGCCACATTTAATCCGGGGGCTTTGGACTTACACGGCACGGTGTACTTGTTCTACCGCGCTCTCTCACGCGACGATACCTCAACGATCGGCTTGGCGCTCTCAAAAAACGGGACGACCATCACCGAGCGGTTACCCGAGCCGATTTATGTGCCGCGTGAGCCGTTTGAGTTAAAAAAGGTTGCGGGCAATTCCGGCTGCGAAGACCCGCGGCTGACAAAAATTGGGAAGCGCATTTACATGTGCTACACGGCCTTTGACGCGATTGGACCTCCGCGCGTGGCTGTGACATCAATTGCGGAAAAAGATTTTCGCGCCCGCCGCTTCCGTTGGGAAAAGCCGCAGCTGATTACTCCACCGGGTGTTGATGATAAAGATACCTGCATTCTTGCAGAAAAGATCGGCAACAAGTATCTAATCCTGCATCGCGTCGGTGTGGATATTTGCGGAGATTATGTGAACTCGCTGAACTTCTCAAAAGAAAGAGTCACAAAATGCATTAAAGTCTTGGGGCCGCGCAGTGGAACATGGGATAGCGAGAAAGTGGGCATTGCCGCCCCTCCCATTAAAACAAAAAAGGGCTGGCTGTTGCTGTACCATGCCGTGTCGAAGAATCATCATACCTATCGCGTGGGCGCAACCCTGCTTGATTTGAAAGATCCGACGATCGTTCTCGCCCGTACCACCGAGCCAATTCTCTGGCCCGAAGAAGAGTACGAAAAAGCGGGGATCGTGAATAATGTAGTGTTCCCGTGCGGAATGGTGGTGCGGCACGGTCTCTTATATATCTACTATGGTGGCGCAGATCGCGTGGTAGGGGTTGCCACGATACGACTTTCAATTTTGCTGAATGCGCTTCTGCACGGCGCGAAGCTGTAGCACCTTTTACCTCTGTGGATAAACGTCCATCCTCCAATTCTGTCGCTCTGTCACTCCAATCCAGCCCGCGCCCAGAGAGTAGCTGGGACTATCGACATTTGACCTGGGGTATGGCATCCTAGACGTATCAATCCAGTGCTGATTCAGTGGAGCAAGGATCGAGTTTCAATTTTCAGCTAGCCGGGTTGATGTATTAATCGCACAAGTTTCTCTTATAACCATGCCAGAAGGAACAGTTGTTCGAAAGAACGAACGCGGCTTCGGGTTCATTCATCGCGAGGGTGAGGAAAAAGATCTCTTTTTCCACCGCAATGAGCTCAAGAATGTTGAGTTCGAAGATCTTCGAGAGGGTGACAAGGTCACATTTGAGGTTGGTGACAGTCCTAAAGGACCGAACGCCACGAATGTCAGCCGAGTCTAGGTCCAAAACTCAAACCGCCGCGTCAAACGCGGCGGTTTGAGTTTTTCCACCTATTCTTCCCCCAGCAGGCGATAGGGCTTTAGGATATCACAACGGCTGACAACGCCGACGACCTTTTGGTCCTTACTCATAACAGGAATCGGGTTGACACGATGGTGCCTGCGAAATGCGGCAATGACATCTTTGTAGGTTGCTGTATCGGGCAGGGTGAGCGGCTCTTTATTCATCACATCGCGCACACGGAGCTTTGAGATTTCTTTTGTTTCTTCGGCAAATTTACTGCGATCTTCTTTGAAAGCCGATAAATTTTTAAGCACAATCTGCAAGGTGGGGAGATGAATCGCCGAGCTATGGCTGATCAGGTCGTATTCCGTTAGGATCCCCGCTAACGTGCCCGCGCCTTCCACCACCGGGACCCCGTCAAATTGGTGCTTTTCCAAGAGTTTCGCCGCGTCAGCAATTGATGCGTCAGGCGAGATGGAAACGAACTTTTCTGTCATGATATCGCAAACGCCAATGTCCTTTTCTTGTCCCATAGAGGTTGTGACTGAATTAGCCCTAATACTGTCCATTATGTCAGAAAGCAGTGAAGAGTCAATTTTCTAGTTTGCATGTATTTGCGACTATAGTCGCAAATACATGCAGAGTTATTAGCGCTTGATTCCCTAAAATACGTGGCTGTATTATACTACTGCTATGCATCAAAAAAGCGGCATTGGGGATTTGCGGATACTGCTCACGGCAGGAGCGGCAGTTTTGGTTCTCGCGGGGTTTTATTTCTATAGCCATAATGCCGCAGTGGCGCCGGTGGAGAATCCTGCCGCAACAGAAACCGAAAATAGCGGTGGTGCGGTTTTTCCCGTCGCGCCAGGGGCGCCCAACAATGAGGGGACGGGAAAAACAACAAGTAGTGTCCCTCCGAGTAAAAATACAGGTGGCACCCATATCCAGACCTCTCTCCTCAAAGTCACCATGCCGAATGGCGGCGAGCGGTGGGAGCAGGGTGGTCAATACACTATCCAATGGTCGCACACGAATACGATCAAGTCTCTCGCGTACAGCCGCACTCTGGTTGAACTTATCTCGCGCGAGGGAACGGCGCTTGAATTCAAGAAAACCCTTTTTAATTTCCCGGTCTATATTGTGGCAGCCCCCGATTCTGTCCAGTGGGCGGTGACCGACACTCCGGATCGCGCGGATTACAAAATCCGCGTTAGTTATCAGACGTCAAACTATGCGAACTTCGGCGGGTTGGTATTCAATGGATTAAGCTATGAAGATATGAGTGACGCACCGTTTTCCATTATGACAAAAAATCCCGATGCGCCGTTTCTCATGCTGATTAATCCAAACGGCGGCCAGAAGTTTCGTATCGGGGAGAAGTATCAGATTATGTGGAAGAAAAATAAACTGGGGACGGCGGTGATTGTGGAACTCTATAAAGGAAATGAATTTATAACGCGGATCAGCTCGGCGCTAGGGACATATGCGTCTCTCATTGAATGGATAGTCAGGCGCCCGCCTGCCGAGGCCGCGACAGCCGGTGAGCTCGCGCCCGGATCGGATTATCGCATTCGTCTTTTGACATTCCCGGCGGTGGGAGACGCACAATTTGAAGATTTTAGCGACGCGGCGTTTAGTATCCAATAGCGGCTGATAGCGTAACAGTACTATGCTATAGCGTTTTATTGTTTGTATATGAGTAAACTCCCAATACTTACATAAGTGTTGGGAGTAAAAGAAGGCACCAGAGGCGCGCTTGCGCGCCTCTGGTGCGGGTGTCTCTGTGGCCATAGGAACTCCGTCCTAGATAGCCAAGCTATGCTACTGGTACGCCCGGCAATAGTCGGCGTGGTTTTGGCTCCTCCAGGGGTTTTGGCGTCGGCCTTGGTTCCGCCGGAACTGGTTCTGGTTCCGGCATTGCAGGGATCAGTTTGGATATACTTTTCAGCGCTATGGGCCGGACGGTGATCGAGTGGGCTTGGTCGTCTCCCGCCTGTATCTCCGATTCAAAGAGTAGATACAGAATAGCGATGCCGACCTTTTCCAGCTTGGTCAAGTGTTCCTGATCAAACTGCACATTGACGATAGCCCGACCCGGCGCAGTTGTACGGAACTCAATACCGATTCCCCGGCAAGAGAGCGGCAAACCAGAGATTGGCGCCAGATCAAAGTTCATGGTATGTCGCTTGTCAAGCTTTTGTTTGTTCGCCTGAATGATTGACGAACGGACAACAGAAAGTCCTTTCAAATAGGAAGTGATATCCTCGTCCACGCCCGGGCGCTTAGGAATCAGTAGCGTTATCCGGCGTTGCATCGCTATAGGGCTGTCCATGATGACCTGAAGTCCTATTGAGAATTGAGGCACCCCCGTTCCCAGGTTGATGTCGGCAAAAACCGTCGGTACAATCCCGATTGATTGGCCGACCGCAATATCCTCCGCTCCCACGTTTTGAGGTGGGGCAACGAGGAGTATCCACAATATGACGGCGGTCAGAAGTGAAAGAACTGTAGCAGACAACTTTCTTCTAGGTCCCCTTTCCTTTGTGCTCGGCGGTTTTGGTGGCGCCGTGTTGGCGTCCCCATAGTGCTCAATATAGTGCCCAATCGCCAAACAGAGCATGCCCAGGACGTAAAGTGCAAGTGGACCGTTGAGTTCCATCTCCATTCCCTCCTTCTCTGCGGGTTGGTGTTTGATGGAAAGACGACGATGCCGCTTTTTCTTTTATATACTATTTAGAGAGTGTTTACAAGAGATATGTTCTGCACAAGTAAATGTCAGCATGCTATGAGATTGTAGATGTCTATTTGATGTCGGCTTAAGGGAGAATTTTTTCCTAGTCTTATCTCAACAACTTTTTGACGATCGTCACAAAATTGTTGAGATAACTTTTTTGAATTGCCTAATAAAAATGACTCACCTCTCTCTCGGGAGAGGTGAGTCGGTGGCACGAAGTCTCACAGGACTAGTTGCCGGTGATGTCTCCGCTATTGCCGTCAGCCGAGTTCGCCCAGCTGCCGTTGTTACCTGCGTGGTACACCCATCCCCACCATGCGAGGTCAAACCCGCTCGTGCTGGAGAAGTAGGTACCGACCCAGTCGAAGGGCGTGCAGTTAAAGTTGTTGGGGTAGCTGTAATCGAAAGTTCCAAGACTGCTCTTGGTTCTGCCCGGGAGAACTATTCAGTGTCCCCGTGAAGACCGTGGAAGTGTATCCACCCTATGCTCGCCGATAAGGTCTTCGGGGACGCTTTCTAGAATGTTTTTGTAACCCAAGGAACATATTGCAAAGCACCTTATCCTCAAAGAAGTTAGGCCAAGAGTTAATTCTTGCTATCCGGCACCGTCAAGTATTATCATTAGGGGTAGTATTATCGGCTTATAGATAACAACATGAAAATAAAAACGAAACAAGTCATTGCCGCCTTGGCGATTTCAACTGCCATGTGGGGCGTTGTGGTAATACCGGCTCTAGCGCAAACGAGTACGTCGACCACAACAACATTGATCCAACAGCTTCAGCGGCAGATTGCCGACTTAAAGACCCAGCTTGACGCCCTGATTGAAGCACGAAACCAAGTTGCTCAAACCCAGCGTGATATTAGTGGGACGTTAAAGCTCATCAGCCAACTTCGCGAGGGCGTGACGAGCGACGATGTAAAGGTTCTGCAGTCGCTTTTGGCTGCCGAGCAGTCAATTTATCCGGAAGGTTTGATCACCGGATTTTACGGTCGACTGACTACGGCCGCAGTCAAACGCTTCCAGCAGAAACATGGGTTGTCCACCGTCGGGTTTGTTGGCCCGAAGACCTTGGGGAAGCTCAACGAGCTCTTAAACGAGAATCCAATCTCGTTTTCCGGCAACGCCCCACCGTCCGCAAGTGGGAATAAGAGTGAGCACATGCCGTGTGCCATTGTGCCGCCCGGACACATGATTGCCCCCGGGTGGCTCCGCAAACAGAATGGTGTAGCTCCCATTGTTCCTTTGTGTCAGATCTTGCCGCCGGGAATTGAAAAGAAATTTCTTCCAGCGACAACGACGCCCGATACAACGGCTCCTGTGATTTCATCGGTTGCGGCGGGGAATCTAACGGCCAACTCTGCCGTAATCACGTGGGTCACGAACGAATCGGCTGATAGTCAGGTTGAATACGGAGCTAGCGCTTCATATGGAGGCGCAACGACACTGGATACGACGCGCGTGATAAATCACAGCGTAACCGTCTCGGGACTTTCAGCCAGCACAACGTATCACTTCCGTGCGCGCTCGCGTGATGAGGCGATGAATCTTGCGACCTCAAGCGATATGACATTCATGACCGCCCAGCCAGCCGATACCACGGCCCCCGTGATTTCATCTCTTACGGCTTCTGGCGTGACTGCAAACACAGCAACAGTCAGCTGGACTACAGATGAACCGGCGACTGGTAAAGTTTACTACGGAACAAGTTCGCCGCTTGATCTAGGAAGTGCAAGCGCCGTTAACAATTCCGCCTTGGTTACAAGTCATTCGTTTGATCTTGCGGGATTTGTCGCCAGCTCGACCTACTATTATATTGCCGAGTCTAAGGATGCTGCGAATAATACCGCTACCTCGACCCAGCAGTCGTTCATAACGACACAGTAACTCATAGCGAGTTCAGCGAAAAACACCCCGGCAGAAACCGGGGTGTTTTTTATATCTCTTGGTCTGACTTACTCTACTGTAGCGGCTGCATTCACGAGTCCGTAGCCGGAGTCTGTATCAAATCCGGTCGGGCCGAGATCGGTTGCTGTAGAGATTAGTTTAGAGAATACTTCGGCCGGATCCCACCGTCCATTGAAGTTCACATCGCTTGCTCCAACAGGAGTTGAGAGCACAAGAGCCGCTGTTCCCGCAACATGTGGGGAGGCCATTGATGTGCCGGTGAGTGTCGCATAGGCCGATCCTTTATAAGTTGAGAAGATATCTACGCCAGGGGCGACGAGATCAAGCCCAGTACCGCGGTTCGAGAATGGCGCGATAGAGTCAGTAATGTCTGTCGCGCCGACAGCAATGGTTTCTGGGTAGGCCGCAGGATAGAGAAGGGCCGAGCCGGAGTTGCCAGCCGCCGCAACTATAACTACTCCAGCCGCGTTTGCAGCTATTACTGCATCGTGCAGGGATTCAATATTCACGCTGGTGCCCAGACTCATGTTAATGATATTCATATTTTGCGCTACTGCCCACTGGATACCCTCAATGACGTCAGAGAGGTAACCCGAGCCGTTGGCGCCAAGAACTTTGATAGCGTAAAGAGAAACATCGGGACTGACTCCGATGACGCCGATAGCGTTATCAATTCCTGCAACAGTTCCGGCTACGTGCGTGCCGTGTCCATTGTCGTCGGCTGCGCTTTTTCGCTGGGTGATGGCGTTAAAACCGCCTTTGATATTTGACTTAAGGTCTGGATGGTTGAGATCAATTCCTGTATCAATGATTCCGACTTTGACTCCGGCGCCCGTTGTTGCAGGCCAAGCAATTTCGGCATCAATACGGTTAATGCCCCAGGGAGTCACTTCAACAGGTTGGGTAGCGCCGCTTCCGCCCTTTCTAGCAGCGATTGTAACTTCAACGTCCGGATCAACGCGCAGCACCTGCTTATCGCCGCGAAGTTTCTCAACTTGGCTGACTGATGTCACAAGAACGGCCTGGGCGTTGATTAGGCCCAAGTTTTTTATTTTTTCCGCACCCGCCCGGCCGACAGCATCGGATTTTGCAGATTCATCTATTCCGCTTTTGAAGACAATAATATAACGGCTGGACTCCGATTTTTCAGGAGACGCCGATGCAACGGAGCTAGTTGCGACAACGGCTAGGAGAACT